>Ga0268262_10000791_pt1 | contig 41132 bp, 34 predicted proteins | sample TergutNc150P3_FD_190354 | JGI IMG/M metagenome (GOLD analysis project Ga0268262, IMG submission 190354) | Nasutitermes corniger P3 segment gut microbial community from laboratory colony in Florida, USA - Nc150 P3 (SPAdes) (version 2) | ecosystem: Host-associated > Arthropoda: Insects >...
ATGACGAGTATCTATATCGCCTTCGTCACTTAGTTGAGAATGCCTTTATGGAGTTAAAGCGTTGGCGTGGAATTGCTACGAGGTATGCGAAGAACACTGCCTCATACTTGGCTGCTGTGCATATACGCTGTCTCGTTATTTGGGCTAAACTCTATTGACGACACTGCCTAGAATATTAACGCAATGTTGATTGCAAATTGGTATAAGAACTTATCCCTAAATAGTGTCACAATTTTTTTGTGCGGAGTTGCCCTGGAGGACGGGATGGGAGTGAAGTCATGGGAAGTATCGGACGCATTCTGGGCGAGGGTGGAGGCCTTGATCCCCGAGCCTGAGCGGGACAGCACCAGAACGTACAAACGTGCGCGAGGCGCGGGCCGCAAGAGGAAACCCCCCAGGCCTGGTGTTCGAGGCTATAGTGTATGTATTACGCACAGGTTGTCAGTGGAAGGCCTTACCCAAAGAGGTCTTCGGCAGTGCCAGCTCAATTCACCGCTACTTCCTGGAGTGGCAGAGGGCAGGAGTATTCAGGAGACTGTGGGAGGCTGGCCTATCGGAGTGCGGTGAAATGGAGGGTGTAGCATGGCGATGGCAGAGCATAGACGGCGCCATTGTCAAGGCACCAATGGCAAGGGAAGCGGTGGGGCCCAACCCTACCGACAGGGGAAAAAAATGGGAGCAAGCGCCACCTGCTGGTGGACGCTCGTGGGGTCCCGCTGTCGATCACCGTCACCGGGGCTAACAGGCACGACGTAACACAGGTGGACGCAGTAATGGACGCGCGCTGGACCCGCCCCTGAGGCGGTCCAAGCACCTATGTGCGGACGCTGGGTACATGGGTGCGCGGGCAACTGCTTCTATCCTAGCGCACGGTTACATTCCCCACATCGTGAGCCGCCGGGAGGAGGCGGACGGTAAGAAGACCTGCCCCAAGAAAAAGGCAAGGCGATGGGTGGTGGAGGCAGCCCACAGCTGGTTCAACAGGTTCAGGAAGTTGCTTGTACACTTCGAAAAGCTGGCACGCCCATACTTGGCCCTGTGCCACCTCGCAGCCGCCATCATCGTTTTCAGAAAAATTAAACTGCCTGAAAATATTACTTACGGATAATTACCAAGAATGAAAAGTTGAACTTCATAATCAACTCTGAGAAAAATCGAACTGTTATAATCAATATCTGAGTGTTAATAACTTTTTTCAAGGTTGGTGACAGTATGCAATACCTTTTCTCAATTTTTCTATTTCTCGCTTCATTGATTGCCAATGGAGCCACGCCGAATAAGGCGGTGGTGTTTTTTGCGGATACCTTTCCGGCTATTGACGCGCCCGCTCCCTCGCGCGCTGTGTTAGATCAGGCTCTAAGCGCCAGGGAATTGGCGCTGCAAGTGAATTGGGCATCAGATGTCAGTAGCCTCAATTTTCAGCTTCAGGATACATCCTGCAAACTCCTTGTGCTGCCCTATGGCAGCGCGTTTCCGGTTGAAGCGTGGATGCGGATCAGAGCCTTTCTGGGGCGCGGAGGCAATTTGCTGGTGCTTGGCGGAGCGCCATTCCATCAACCTGTCCGCTTCGAAGGGGGCAAATGGGTACTGGGCTTCAGACAACCTACTTTTGCCACACAGCTCCTGATTGGCCCTGCTGAAGAGATTGGGCTCAAGTCGGATTGGTCTGCTGAAAAAGAGAATCTTTTGACACTCAATACAATTCCCAAACGCACATGGTCATTAACCGTGCGCTTTGCTTCCACCAAGGATTTCAATGATGAAGACGGCGGAGCGGGTGTGAGGGAGGCCGTTTTGCGTCCACTGGTCAGATGGGCAGATTCTGCCGGAGTCTCCAGGGCGTGCGCGGTTCAAGAGATCGATCGGCTTCGTGGTGAATGGTCAGCTGGCCGATGGGTTTTTGCCACAACCGACGCGGATATTGGCGTTGCCGCAATAAGGAAATTGGCTGAACGGGCGATTGCGGGTCCGTGCGAATTTGAAGCGCGCGTGCTGCCCGCGAGTCTTGAGGTGGGCGAAAGGCCGCGTGTTCGAGTGTTTTTGCGCCGTCCTCTGTTTGGTGAGTCCGCGCCGCTGAAAGTCGCTTTCAAGTTGCAGGATTCCAGGGGCAAATTGTTGGGTGAAAAGACTGTAAATTTGGGGGGCAGCGCGTCACTACGGACGGCTGACGCTGTGTTTGAAACGCCAAGCACCCTGGCTCCAGGGCTTTACACTGTAACCGCCGATCTGTTGGGCGCTGGTTATCATGTTCCAACTGCCAGAACTGCTGTGTGGGTCAAAGATTCAAAATTGCTTCAAACAGGTCCACGCCTAACTGCGGGCCGCGACTGGCTGAGGTGGGATGGTAAGGCAGTTCCGGTTGTCGGCACTACTTACATGGACAGCCAGGTACATCGTAAGTTTTTATTTGAGCCGAATCCGGCTAGATGGAACGCTGATTTTGCAGCTATGCGAAGAACGGGAATCAACTATGTCAGAACCGGGATATGGACAGGATGGCCGCGCATAAGCCTTGAACCTGGCAGCGCGGATGAAAATGTCCTGCGTGCACTGGATGCCTATGTTCTGAGTGCAGCGAATAATGGTATTCATGTCTGTTTTACTTTTTTCGCTTTTCTGCCAAGCGCGGTGGGAGGTGATAATCCCTATCTCCACCCAAGGGCGCTTGAAAGCCAGAATGCCTTTTTGACACTTATAGCCAGCCGTTACAAAGGCTCGCCTTGGGTTCACTATGATTTAATCAACGAACCCAGCTACAGTACGCTCGCTCAATTGTGGAACTGCCGCCCAATTGGAGATGCTCTTGAGCGCGAGGCATGGAGAGAGTATCTCGTCAAACGCTATGGAGATAATCCAACTGTCATCGCCGATATATTCCGTGATGGCGGTGATCCATTTGCGCTACCGACCACAAGGGATTTTTTATACGCGCCGCTGAGACAGGGGCGGACACCCCGCAAAGCCGCTGAGTTCTATCGTTTTGCCAATGAAATAGTTGCGCGCTGGGCAGAGTCTCTGAGAACCACCATAAGACAGGCCGCAGGGGATGTAATGGTAACGCTTGGTCAGGATGAAGGGGGAACATGGAGCCGCCCGCTTCCGGCCTTTTTCGCTGGCGCGGTTGATTACACTACGGTTCACAACTGGTGGAACAATGATGATCTGCTTTGGGACAGTCTGGCTACGAAAATCCCGGATAAGCCATGTTTGGTTCAAGAAACCGGCTTGATGAGGTTGGAAGATAAGGATGGTACTCCTTGGCGCGGAATACCAGGCTCAGCGGCCCTGCTTGAGCGAAAATTCGCCATATCGCTTTTGGGCCGTGGGGCTGGAGCTGTGCAGTGGGCATGGAATATAAATACGGACATGGACAATGACAATGAGGTTGTAATTGGCCTGATACGACCCGACGGCACGGTAAAGCCCGAATATGACGTGGTACGCTCGTTTGGAAATTTTGCTTTGAACGTCGCGCCATACCTTGATGATTGGAATGCTGATGAAGTAGCTGTGCTGATTCCTCATAGGCGGATGTGGCTGGGACGGCCCAGGGGAGATGAAGGAGTCAGGCGCATTGTCAAACTGCTTGCCGACAGATTTGGTGTAGCCGGCCGTTTGATTAGTGATCAGACTTGCAAGACCGGCGATCTTGACGGTGTAAAATTATTGATTGTTCCGACATCTGAGTCCTTAGACACTGCGACGGAGAGTGCTATCCAGAGTCTCATGGATTCGGGCGGCTTGGTTCTGCTGCTTGGACCCGTAGAGGGTGACTCCGCGGGCAGGCCATTGAGCAGGCTGAGTGGGTTGACGGGGCAACGTCCGCTGGCAAACCGAGAGAGCACTCGCTGGGGATGGGTTACATTTGATCAGATGTTGAATCAGAGCTTGAAAGCGGGTGTATCCGGCTTTGACCCTGATGCGCCCCAGGGTAATAATCTTTGGCATGAGGGTCTGCCTTTGGACTATGCTAGGGAAGAAGAGCCTTTGGCAGCTCTTTTGGGTCTGGCATTGAAGGCCGCTGGTATTCAGGTCACATACCAAGACCATCCGACATCAAACAGAATTCTGAAAAATAACAAGACGCGTCTTGTCGGCATGGTCAATGAGAGTTCGCGGGAAGCGCGGCACACATTTGTCGGAGAAAAATACAGAGTTGACTTAGAGACAATGCCGGGTAGATCATCGTTGTGCCTGATAGACGCGATCAGCGGAAAGGTTCTGGTGTCTTACAAACCGCCTGAATTTGAGTGAGGTGTCTTTGGAGACACCATGAATTGGCGCACTTTCAGGAAACGTTTTCCCCTGCCTGATGACGAGATTTTTCTAAATACAGGCACACTGGGCTGTACGGCAAATTCAGTAATAGAGAGGCTCTGCCAGAGTCAGCGCAAATTGGCGGCTACCATAGCCCATTGGGAATATCTCAATGATGACAGGGAATGGATAACGGGATACACCCCTGAGAACAACTTGCGAAATCGCTTGGGCAGACTGTTTGGCGCGAATCCATCGGAGATATCGCTAACACAAAACGCAACCATGGGCATCAACTTCGTTGCTCATGGATTGGATTGGAAGCCCGGGGATGAGGTCATTCAAACAGATCAAGAGCATCCTGGGGCAAGGTGTCCATGGGAGGTTCTGACAGAGCGCAATGGCATCGTGGTCAAGCGAGTACACTTACCGATTCCTTTGGATGACCCTGCGGAAATACTAAACCGTATTGAATCCGCTTTTACAAGCCGCACAAAATTGCTGGCTGTGCCGCACATAACTTCTGGTCTTGGGACTGTGTTTCCTATAAAAGAACTCTGCGCTATGGCACGTGCGAAAGATGTGATTACTCTGGTTGACGGCGCTCAGGTGCCAGGACACATCATGCTCAACATCGGCGATATTGGAGCCGATGCCTATAGCGCCAGTTTGCACAAGTGGCTTTTCGCCCCTGCCGGCAACGGTTTTTTGTACGTTGACAAGGCGCTCGCCAACCGAATATGGCATACACAGTCGAGCGAGGCGTGGAAAGATACGGACACAGGCTTTCGTCTGCAACAGCGCGGTACTGGCAATCCAAGTCTGTTGCATGCGCTTGATGCCGCTTTGGATATTTTTGAGGAAGTCAACCCTGAAAACTGGTGCCTCCGAGTGAAAACATTGGGGGATTTTTTAAGGCGGCGTATTCTGGAGACACCCGATCTGTGCGCCAAATTGCGATTTAACACTTCCATGCATCCTGAACTGTGTGCCGGTATAACAAGTATTGAGTTTGTGGATATTCCTTTACAAAGTGTTGTCCGCCATTTATGGGACAACTGCAAAATTCGTGTAAGGGACGTTGGAGAGCCGTATGGACTGCGAATAAGCACAGCGGCCTATACGCAAGAATACGAAATAGATGAATTAATAACCAAATTGGGCGAGTTTAAATGAGCTAAAAAACAAATCCGAAATTGATTCTCAAAAAATCCACCGCTGGCGGGTCTCCGCGCTCAAAGTCCTTATTGGTAAGAGTGGCGTGATAGGACAATTCAGTTGTGAAGTTAAAGAGAGAGCCATAAAAGGTATGGCCGAAACTGATTATCCCGCCTAACCTGTTCTTTCTGGACACATCTATTTCAGAATAATTTTGGTCCCATTTGTACCAACCATCCTCAAAGGAACGCGCGAAACGTTCAAAATCGGCTGAGACACCTGCGGCGAAAAATGTTCCCCTATGCCGATATGCGTCAGTAAAAAAGAACTGCCATTCGCCGCTCAATGAAAACATGGTGTGGCGTAGATGTATGGTGTCGTATCCAGAAGCTGTGTTTGTACCGCTTGTGGATGTCCCGTCAATGCCAATGCGGAAAGCCAGATTTCTCTGTACTGGAAAACTCATCGTGAATTGTCCGCCGACGCCAATGTCATACCCTTCTAACTGCCGCACGGACACGTCAAGAGATGGAGGATAAACACTTTCACGAAACTGTCCCGAGGGAACCAAGACATTGAAAGCGAAACCGAAATTAGGGGACTGAGCTTGCAGTGAAGCCAGGGAGGCAAATGCCAGGGCAATGCAGGGAAATTGTCTCATGTGTTTACTCCTCAATGAAAAGTCAATGCCAATAACGTGCCATAGACAAATTGGGTTACGTAACAGGTGTTATATTGGGTTATTCCTGATTTTTTTGAGCCACTTGAAAAACTGAAGTTTTGCAAATAGCTCCACTTTGGTGCATTTTGCCATTACAGTGGCAATATGCAACGCTAGTAAACGATACAATTGAGGTTCTTGCAAAACCCGGTTTCATTCCATTTCCTATTGTTAATATGATGAATGTATGTTATTATTTTGGCATGAGGGGGAAGCATGTCAAAACCAAAAGGAGCATGGAATACCTTTTTCCATCGTATTGGTCAGTGATTTCTGCACTTCCGTCAAGAGAGTGGCATCCGTGACACCAGCTATGACAAAAGCCAAACCTGTAGGCTCCACACATACAAAAGCTTGAACCGCTGTAAATCAATGTTCCATCATGGATATGGTATAAAATTTGATGAAATCGGATATCACAAAGTGGAACTACCCGAAGTCCTCTTTTCAATTCCGCACAGGCGGAACGTGCATTTTGCCCAATTGACAACACTGGGGCTGGGCGGTGTCTGCAAGTGGCTCTTTGAACCTGGAACCGAAGAAGATGTGCGGCTATTTGTTCAAACATGCAGGCTCAATGACTTAAATTACCGGATACTAGGCGGCGGTTCCAACTTGCTGGTGTTATCAGATATCAGTGCGCCTGTTATGCGTCTGGCGCTGCCTGTTGAATTGCGAGTCACCGCTAATGGGGTTTCAGCCAATGCAAGTTACGGCCATACGGCTTTGATAAATGATGTTGCTGACATGGGGTTTTCGGGTATTGAATGGGCGTATGGCATACCCGGCAGTTTTGGTGGAGCGCTCCGAATGAACGCGGGTGCCAACGGCGGCGAATGGTCTCAGGTATTAGACCAGATACGATTTTGCACGCCGCTTGGCGAAATTGTGGAAAAGAGTCCAGAATATGGAGATTTTTCATATCGCTCAAGTTTTCTGGCAAACGGCCACATAGTTTTAAGCGCCTCAATTAAATTAATAAGACACGACAGGGACTCTGTCAGAAAGATGATGAGCGAGTTTCGAACCAAGCGCCGTCAAAATCAGCCGCTTGGTCGCAGCGCGGGGTGCGTTTTCAAAAACCCGCCGGATAAAAAAGCAGGTCAGCTCATAGAAAGTGCCGGATTAAAAGGAACGCGAATAGGGGATGCCCAAGTAAGCTCCATTCACGCAAATTTTTTGATAAATACCGGAAACGCGATGCCTGTGGATTTTTGGGAATTAATCCAATTGGTACGCTCCAGAGTTTATGAACTTTACAACTGTGAACTCGAACTGGAAGTTGAGGTATGGGATGAAAATAAAAGATGATCTGCTTTGATATAGAATAAAAACATGAAGCCGGCTTGCACCATACTCATTGTTGACGATGAACCCGGAATACGCAGGAGCCTTGGCGAATCACTCGTGGAGGAAGGCTTTGCTGTGCTGAAAGCTGAAAGCGGGGAGCGCGCGCTGGATTTGCTGGAACACTCTGAGCCAGATGATGTCAACCTGATGATTTTGGATGTGTGGCTGCCCGCTATTGACGGACTGGAAGTCCTTGGCCGCTGCAAGACCATGCGTCCCAATCTGCCTGTGATCATGATCAGCGGGCACAGCAACATCAACACGGCCCTCCAGGCAACCAAACTGGGAGCATTCGATTTTATTGAAAAACCAATAGACCTTGACCACTTGCTGGTGGTTGTCGGCAACGCGCTACGCCAGCATCAGCTTGAGCACGAAAACCTGAGATTACAGGAAGTAGCTTCACAGGCGCATTTCTTCATGGCTGAGAGCAAGGCTATGAAAGCTCTGCTGACTGATATCAAACTTGTGGCCCCAACAGATGGCCGTGTACTACTCACGGGCGAAAATGGCTCGGGCAAAGAAGAAGTCGCCAGATTGATCCATTCCCAAAGCCTGAGGGCCAGGGCTCCATTTGTGGAAGTAAACTGCGCGGCCATACCAGAAGAGCTTATAGAGTCAGAATTATTTGGCCATGTAAAGGGCGCGTTTACCGGCGCTATCAGGGATCAAAAGGGCAAATTCCGAGAAGCGGACGGGGGAACTCTATTCCTGGATGAAGTTGGGGATATGTCTCTCAAGACACAGGCAAAAGTTCTGCGCGCCCTGCAGGAAAATCGCGTTGAACCTGTTGGCGGTGGCGGGGCTGTCAGCTCGGATGTCAGGGTTATTGCCGCCACCAATAAAGACTTGAAAGAAGAGATAAATGCCAGCAGGTTTCGTGAAGACCTCTATTTCAGACTTGCCGTGGTGCCACTTAGCGTACCGCCCTTGCGTGAGCGCCAGGATGAGCTTATTTTTATGGCCGAAGCATTTATTGCAAAAATAGCCAAGATGTATGGAAAGACGATAAAACTCATTTCTGAAGAAGCCAAAAAAACCCTCTTGAACCATGACTGGCCTGGAAATGTGCGCGAGCTTAAAAACTTGATGGAGCGTGCCATGATCTTATCGCGCAGTGCTGAGATCACCGTAAAAGACCTGGGGCCGCTAGCCGAGCGCCAGTTAGCGGGAACAGATTCAGTGGCGTTTCCAGAATTTTCAAATTTGAAAGAAGCCCGCGAATGGTTTGAAAGAATTTATATTCAACGTGAACTTAAATATCAGGACGGCAATGTCGCGCGCGCGGCAGAACGGCTTGGCTTGGATCGCTCTAACCTGTATAAGCGCCTGCGTTCATTTAACCCCGTTGACAAGTTCGGCGGTATGTCAGCAAGCGAACAAAAGGAAGTGCTATGACAGAGCGTATCTGGCTCAAGATTGGGGAAGCAGCAGCCGCTGTAGGTGTTTCGCCGCACGACATCCGATATTGGGAAAAGGTTATTCCAGAGATACGCCCAAGGAGAAGTCAGGGCAACCTTCGCTACTACCACATAGACGACCTGCCTAAACTAGCCAGCATAGCGACGTGGGTAAAAGAAGGCTTCAGCGTGGTGGATTGCAGGGAACTCATTTCAACAGGCAAGCTCAACCGCGCCTTGGGACTGGATATTGAAGAACCTATTGCAGAAGCGCCGCCAGTCAAAATTCCTAAGACAGCATCGCCCAAACCAGAGACTAAACCCAAAAGTGCCATTCACAGTGAAACCGCTGTTGAATCAATGACCGTCAATCAGAAGATGATACCAGCACAGCAACTGGAGGAGGTGATTGACTCTTTGAGAAAACTGCTCTTACGCCTTCAAAAACCTGTGAGCAAAAAGAATTTACATGAGTGATACCAACTTCGCCAAGTTGTCAGTATATGGAGGCCGACAAATCCCTTTTTGGGTTACGATTGCCGTTATTAGCGAATTGTCCGTAATGTCAAATGCCGGGTTGTAACATTTAACTCTGTCAGGCGCCGCAGGCTTTGCGTAGAATTTATTTTTGATCTCGTCCTGGTCTCTCAATTCTATTTTGATATCGCTGCCTGTCTTACACTCAAGGTCTATTGTTGACGTTGGGCCCAGGACATAAAACGGTATTCCATAGTACTTGGCGAGTATTGCCATGCCGGAGGTTCCTATCTTATTAGCCGTATCGCCGTTTGCGGCCACTCTGTCACATCCCACGAAACACGCTTGAATCCAGCCATTCCTCATCACCATGGCGGCCATGTTGTCGCATATCAGCGTCACATCCACTCCGGCTTTGTCAAGTTCGTAACTCGTGAGCCTTGCTCCCTGGAGCAACGGCCTAGTCTCACAGGCAAAGACACGGAGCATTATTCCCCTCTCGGTGCCAAGGAGTATCGGCCCTAATGCCGTCCCGTACTTTGACGTCGCAAGTGGGCCAGCGTTACAGTGTGTCAGGATGGTATCGCCGCTTTTTATTAAGGTGAGGCCGTATTCGGATATTGCTTCACACATCCTGATATCCTCATTGCGTATCTCAATACTTTCCCTATAGAGCAGGTCTTTTATTTCTTTTACGGAAGTCAGGCTGTTGTTTTCGGCCACTTTGAGCATTCTAGCCAGCGCCCAGTTTAAGTTCACGGCTGTAGGGCGGGATGAGCTGAGATAATCGGCGTCAGCTTTTAAACGAGAATAAAAATCGTCAAAAGTAGCGATATCTATTTTGTTTGCAATCGCACAAAGGCAATATGCCGCATATATCCCGATGGCCGGTGCCCCCCTTACTTTGAGTCCCGATAACGCGTCATACATCTCTTCCTTAGCTGTGAGGGTAATTTCACGCTCTTCATGCGGGAGCAGAGTTTGATCAACTATCACAACTCCATCTCTATTTGGAGTGAACGCTATATTGTCCATAAACCCTTAACAATGTCTATTTCTTTTTGTGTCAGGCTGTACAGTTTATAGACTATACAGTCAAGTTCATAATCCAGCTTGTCAATTATATGCGTAAGCCTATTAATTTCTTCTGATTTCTCATTAAACAGCGGCATAAACTCCATTTGTTGTCTAGCAGTTAAAACAATTTTTTGCTTTTTTAACTCATCAATAAATTCTCTGAAGTCTAATTTGTAAAATTCCCAGACTTTTTCACTTACTGATTTTGGTGAATAAAATGATACTATCCAATCAACAAATTGTTTTGTTTTATCAAATTTTGCCTGACAATTTATAAGTAGACTATCAACGTGTGAGACGATTGCTGATTGGTCTTTGACGACTACAACAGGCAGGCGTTCTACATATACCTTTTTTACCTGGGCCAGCGGTTTTCCGACCATGTGAAAGTTGTCGCGCTGAAAAATCCATTTCATAAGTGTTGAATTAATGATACCCAGTAGATATTTTAGTGAAACGGATTCGTTATTTCCAATATCTCTTTGATGAATACAGTGAAGCGTTCTGTTGCAGATTTTTCCGCTTGAGTCGTATGTAGCTATAGGGCAGTCCCCGGTTTGGCGTACAAATAGTTTTTCACGATAGAAGATATCCGCATTCTTTGGCAGCGCAGCCAGCCATTCTCCATAATTGATGTACTCTCCGTCCCATTTGTCCGTGTATCTTTCGATTGTCCTGCCTCTGGTGTATGGTTTCCAGAATTCATCAATTCTGGAATACCCTTCAAATGGCTTTTCATCTAAAATTTCCTGAGTCTGCGGCGGCGTACCCTTTCCTACTTCGTATAATTTTACACCAACTGATACTTCAAATAATTCATACAGTGGTTTTGCAATACTGTTTATTTTTTCGACTATCAGTCTCTCGGCCTCTGTCTCTCTGAAGTTAAATACATACCCCTCCCTTCTCCTCAAATCGCTCTGTACAAACGCAGTCCTTACCCCATCGGCTATGAAGGTTGAATCCAAATCCGTCTTTCTGGGTATCGAAATGGCCTCAAGCCCGTCATCGTCTTTTGGACGCGCGTTTTTGTATATGGAAATCACCGGTTCTACAACCGCAGCGGGAAAAACATTAAAAAGTTCAACTACATTGAACAGTGTGTAATTTTCAAACAAGAATCTGCGTAATTTGTTTGCGCCCTTCTCCAGCACAAAATAGGTATTTGGCGTAATAAAGCCCGTGTAGCCGTCCTGTCTGGTCAGTTTAAGGGCAAGCTCCATAAAGGTCTTGTATGTGTCGAAGTTGTATTCTGTTGTTTCATAGCTGGCTGTTATGTAATCCTTTTCGATCTGGGATAGAAGCGCGCCGTACGGGGGATTGCCCAGAACGATGTCAAAGCCGCCGGACGCCATAATGTCCTGAAATTCACATCTCCAGTCAAAGGCCAGAGGACCTGCGATATTTTTATCGCTGATCAGTGAGTTGCCAACTTTGATGTTGCTGTCGAGGTCAATCAATTTTTCGTCTCTGCTGGCTGTTTTTAGCCAGAGTGACAGCTTTGTTATATCAACTGATTCCCTGCTCAAATCTACGCCGAAGATATTGTTTGCCAAGATATGTCTGTCCCAGCGAAGATTGAGGACAGCTTGGCCCTGGAGAAGTCTCTGAAGCTCGTTGCTGACAGCCAGGCATTCGCTGTAGAGGTAGTCAAACGCTTCATTCAGAAAAGCGCTGGAACCGCAGGCGGGGTCAAGCACTTTGATGTTCAGCAAGGCATCCTTATACGCTTCCCACGCATTAATGTGCTTTTCTATGTTTTTGCTGTGGCGTGGCCTGGCTACTCCTGGTTTGACGCCTTGAAAGTCGGAATCTTCTAATGCTGGTAGTGTGTCAAAGCCGAATGACCTGCGCTTGTCCTCCAGCCAGCGGCCAATTGTCTGTCTGGCTATGTACTGTGTAACGTAGTTGGGCGTGTAATATATTCCTTCGGCTTTTTGTCTGCTCTTTTGTCGGTCGTGGCTCAGTCCGTTGATCTCGGCCTTCAGGCGCTCCATGTCTGAAATGCTCTGCTCGAATATGTGGCCTAAAATATTTACATTGAGGTCTGAGCCAAAGTCGTAATCCAGCAGACCCGCGAGTTTCTCTAATGCTTTATCGGGTACCTTGAGCCCGTCCAGTATGGGGTCCGGTCTGAACAGGCCGCCGTTGTACCCGTTTATGTTCATTGTCGGGCTACCCGCGTCTATGGCGCGGAACAATCCGCGTAATTCTCCCCACACGCGGTTCTCAATTGCTGAAAATGTGTTCTGTCCTACATAGACGGCTCTTTTAAAAATGCCTTCAGGCAGGAGCAGTCTGTTTTCACAAAAGCAGATAAATATAGTGCGGTCTAGTATTTTCTGGGCGCTCTGAAACAGCGCCATATCATCTGTTGATGTGTTGTTTACTTTTAGGGCGTGAAACAACTCTGTTCTGAGGGCGCTGTACTTGCTATAAAATTCCTGGGATATTACGGCCTGTGCCTGACAGTTGGCTTCAAACAGTTCGTCAACAAGGGATTTCCCATCCCTGGCTATGAGATTATCCTTGCAGAGTAGTGTGTAAAATTTTCTGAATTCGGCCTCGTTGTCCAATTGTGTTATTAAAAAGTTCTCGTATTCCAATGAACTTGAGCTTTTGTAGAGTCTGATTTCTGTAAAATTTGAAACTATCACCCATCCGCAGCCTGAGCCGTTTTTATGCGCATAGCTGAAAGCCTGCTCCACAGGGCTCTGGTTATTCTTTCTATGCTGTCTTTTATCAAGGTAAGTACTCGCGTCTTTTAATTCAATAACAGCACGGACAATTTTTGTGTCCGCTGTGAAAAAGCCAAGCGCGCCATCGGCTTCAGTGGTATCAAGCTCGGAGGTGTATTCTTGTATCTGGTTGTACTCGCCGCCCTCTAGACGTGTGGAATAGTCAAGTATTTTCCCAAAAACAGATGTTAAAAATTCCCCTTTGATACTCTCCTCTTTTGTACGCCTGAAATCGCCTTGTGAGATTACATTCACCCACTTTAATATTTCTCTTCGCTTTTTTTCATAATCCGAAATATCTTCAACCGTAAAAACGGACAAATACTTATCCAATAGTTTGCGATTAAATAAACTCGGAACGCTGTTCATGTTGTTTTCACGCCTCATCTGTACGTTGTTTATTTTATAGCATTTCGGACATAACATGATATGGTGCGTCAAGCTTTTGTAGTTTGTGGGCAGGATTGTTGCGGATACGACATTGCAAGCTTTCCAAGGGCTGTGAACATCCATTGTCAAGCAAGCAATACAGCGAGGTAGCTTGCATGGAACTTACTTGTCATAGAACGCATAGGAAATGTGGCGTGAAAGGTGATAATACATGATTAAATATAAGTGGAGTAGAGAATGAAAGACTTGAAAAGACTATTTATTGCCACGGCGCTGGCTGTTGGTTTCATGCCGTTGCGCGCTCAGGAACCCTGGGACGCTCACATCAAGCTCACGGCCGGAATGATGAACAATGCTGAAGAAAACTTCCTTGGCCAAAATAAGGTCTATGGTCTTGCGATTGCCGGATCATATCCTTTGAGCATCCACAGCGCAGGTGTACTGGAGTTCGGCTATAAAGTTTTCCCGACATCCTCTGTAAATTTTGGCAACGTCACGATAGACGATTTGTCGGACTCGTATTTTGCCAGCATTATGTACAGGTACGAGTTGTGGCGGAATGGCATATATCTTCAAGCCGGAGTCAGGGGGGCAAACAACAGGACTATCAGAGACATGCTCTACCTCGGCGCCGGAAATGACGGCAAAAACATCCGCGAAAGAATAAAGGGGAAGCGCCAGATAAAGGCGGGGTGGTGCTTTGCTGCCGGCTATCGCCTGACTGACTTTTGGAGCCTGGAATTATGCGCGTCTTCCGCAAGTTTTAAAAACGTGGAAGGTTTGGTTGTTGACGGAACAATTTTTGATGTTGCCCTCTGCATTCATCGCTAGAGATCTTGGCTCAATGGCCAATTATTTGGTCTCAGCAAAATTACGCTCGCTCAGGCTGACAAATTCCAGCGAATAATCATCCAGAGAACTTTGCCACTGTTTTAGCTGGCTCTGGAAAAAGTTATAGGCCATAAGCGCAGGGACAGCGGCAACCAGACCCAGGGCTGTAGCCACAAGCGCCTCAGCTATGGGAACGGCCACTGTGACGAGATTGGCGTTGCCCATAGTTCCAATTCGCTGAAACGCCTCAATAATGCCCCAAACTGTTCCAAACAGCCCGATAAAGGGGCTTACGGCGGCAACTGTAGCCAACACGCCCATACTCTTTTCCATGCGTCCCATTTCCACGACAGAAGCCCTTTGAAGCGATCTCTCCACGGCTTCCATATTGCGGATGCACGATTTAGAGCCTGGGGCAGAAAGACGGAGCTGGTAAGTGACTTCCGAATAACCGGCCAGGAAAAGTCCTTGTAACGGGCTTAAATTGAACTTGGTGCCATTCTGTTTAAAGTCGCGCCAATCCGTGGCCTTGCGGAAAGCGACTCTGAATTTTTCAGAAGCCATACGACTTCGACGAAACAAAAAAACCTTTTGTAAAATGACCACCCAACTAAAAATCGAAAAAGACAAAAGTATTACTAACACCACCTTAGCGACCGAGCCACCATTAATGACAATCTCCCTAAGGTCCAAACTCTGCAGCAAGCAAAAATACATTCCAAAACCTCCCGTATCAGCAAGTCAATCAATACTCGCTTCTCATATAAGTATAGGATATACTTAACATTGTGCAATTTACCAGACATGCTGGTCAAGTTGCGATGTGATTGTGGGGTATTACATGCAGGTTCTGGTAATAGGCTCTGGATATGTCGGTTTGGTGGCGGCTGTGGGATTCGCTGACGCCGGTCATCAGGTTATTGGCATTGATGTTGATTCCGCCAAAATTGATATGCTCAACAAGGGCAAAAGCCCAATCTATGAACCTGGGCTCGAAGAACTTTTAGCCAAACACCTGACCACAGGTTGCATCAAATTCACTACCAACGTGCGGGTTGGCATAGCCGTTGCTGATACTGCGTTTATTTGCGTTGGAACCCCCCAAAGCGAAGATGGCAGCGCCGATCTTCAATACGTCCTCGCCTGCGCCAGTGAAATTGGCGCCGCTATGGCGGAGTTGAGGCCGAAAAACGCACCGCCACTAATAGTGGTTGACAAAAGCACAGTTCCGGTCGGAACCGCAGCAAAAGTTTCCGCCGCAATCAAGTCTAAAACTGACAAACCATTTGAAGTTGTCTCAAACCCTGAATTTTTGAGGGAAGGTACGGCGATAGACGATTTCCTATACCCGGACAGGGTCGTAATAGGCTGCAACACTGATTTTGCCGAAGGCATCATGCAAAGCCTCTACAACCATCACATGCAGGCGGCCAAGCAGAAGAACCCAAATACTGGACGCTGGTTCAGGATGGATCCCCAGAGCGCCGAGTTGACCAAATATGCAGCAAATGCAATGCTGGCAATGAGGATCAATTTCATAAACGAAATTGCCAATTTATGCGAAGCTGTTGGAGCCGATATTGACCTTGTAAAAAACGGCATCGGTGCGGATCATCGTATTGGTCCACATTTTCTAAATCCGGGTCCGGGTTTTGGCGGCAGTTGTTTCCCAAAAGACGTCCAGGCCCTGCTCAAAACCGGGCGTGAAAATGGACTCCCGCTCATGTCCCTGGCAGCCACTGTAGAGGCAAATCGCCACCAAAAACAAATATTATTCCGCAAAGTCTGCCATCACTACAAAATCCGCCCCTGCGATCCATCCCCGCTTGCTAACAAACGCATGGCCGTTTGGGGCTTGGCTTTTAAGTCTCACACAGACGATATTCGAGAGAGTACGGCTCTGGAACTTATAAAGAATCTCTTGCATTTAGGCGCCGAAGTGGCCGTACACGACTATGAAGCCATGCCAAACATTGAACGCACTTTCAAAAACACAATTCAATACGCCAAAGATCCAATTGATGCCTGCAAGAACGCCGATGCCGTTTTAATATGCACAGAGTGGCCTCAGTACGGTAATATTGATTTGGGTCAACTTGCCTCAGTCATTAAGACCCGCACAATGTTTGACGGACGCAATCTCTTTCGCCTCCATGACATGAAAGCAAAGGGTTGGACATATTACAGTATTGGCAGACCTTCCATCTGTTCTTGATTTTTAAAGTTTTACCGAAAAAGGAGCTTTTATGGGAAACCTTGGATTTACCGAAATACTTTTGATCGGCATTGCGCTACTCATTTTCTTTGGCCCCAGCCGATTGCCTGACCTTGGCAAATCATTGGGAAAAGGAATACATGAATTTAAAAAAGCCACACGCGAACTGACTGATTCAGTCAAAGAATCTGTTGAGTCTGCCGAAGAAAAAAAATGAACCGTCCGCAAAACGTCAGTTTTGCAATTGTATCGCCAATCCGTGCGAAAACAAAAACGGGCGCAAATTTGAACGCTTATGATCTCGTATCCTTTGATTTGGAGCGGATGGCGAAATTGAACAACAGACGAAAACGGTTTTGCAATTACCTCATTAGACAAATTTTTGAGTGACTGAGTCATGTCTGATCTAGAGACAAAAGCGCAGCAGATGAACTTTTGGGATCACCTGCAGGAGTTGAGATCGCGTCTCATAAAGTGCGCCATCTTTTTTGCCGGTGGTTTTTGCGTCACATACGGTTTCAGATTCCGCCTGTGGGAATGGATACAAAAGCCACTGATGGAAATTTATAAAATCCAATTAGAACTCCAAGGTAAACCCCTCACAGAAATCGTTGAGCCATATTCATTCACAAGCGTTACCGAACCATTTTTCTCACTGCTGCGCGTATCATTTTGGGCCGCCGGCTTTTTAGTCGCCCCACTGATTTTTTATCAAATTTGGGCATTTATTCGCCCTGGGCTTTACAAAAACGAAAGAAAAATGGTTGTCCCTTTCGTATTAATAACAACCCTTTGTTTTTTAAGCGGTGCCGCATTTGCTTACTTTTTTGCATTTAAATCCATTGTCGGCATACTGCTTGAAGAAGCATTCAAAGCTGGTCTCCGTCCCAATCTGAAAATTGATGAATATTTGGATATATTTATTATTACAATACTAGGAACCGGCCTGACATTTGAAATGCCGGTTTTAGTTTATTTCTTAGCCAAGTTTAGATTAATCACCGCAAAATGGATGTTAAAATACTGGCGTCACGCAACAATAGTAATATTAGTGATTTCCGCATTCATAACGCCCGGCGACATTATTGTCACAACCGCTTTTATCGCTCTAATGATGCTTGCCCTCTATTTTATCTCCGTATTTGTCGCCCGGCTTGCCGAACCCAAACCATCTACTACCAGATGAGCCACTTACAAAACGTTAGTTTTGCAAGTCCAACTCACAAGCTAATCTACTATACCTCTATATAATTCCCTGACCCCATTTCTGCAGTGCTTTTGCCAGTATTTCAACTTGTCCCGGCTCGGTTGTTCTAAAGCGGTTCACGAGCTTCCAGCCTTGACTGACTTTCTGGTACCTGTGCAGCCAAAGGAAAGGACCTTGCCATGAACCATCGCCGGACCGCATCCTGACCAAGTAGGCAACTACTGTCCAAGCCCCCTCTGAAAGAACAGAACGGCCCAGTTCTTCGACTGCTGATTCTCCATCGTCCTGTTCCAATACCAAATCGTCTAAATCGTGGATGATCATAATAGGCAGTTTAGAACAATTTGCTTTTGATGGGAGATGTCATGCGGACAGTTATACAAAGAGTTAAAAGCGCCGAGGTCAGAAGCGGCGGTCAATCCGCCTCTATTGGCCGTGGTTTTCTGCTGTTGGTTGGTCTGGAAAAAGGGGATACAACTGAAACAACCGCTTGGTGCGCCAATAAAATAGTCGGTTTGAGGATATTTGAAGACTCGAATGACAAAATGAATTTGTCTTTAGCGGATGTCGGGGGCGAAGTTCTCGCCGTAAGCCAATTCACACTCGCAGGAAACATCACCAGGGGCCGGAGACCGGGATTTGACGCTGCAATGTCGCCTGATGAAGCCAGAATGGTATTTGATGTCTTTGTATCACAGCTCAAGTCGCATCAAGTCGTTGTAAAGACTGGTTTTTTTCGGGAACACATGGAGGTGGAACTCATCAATGATGGCCCTGTCACTTTTGTTTTGGAACGCGGTGATATCACCGGGATTCATTCCTCATGAAGCGGCCATTTCAAATGGAGTTGCTATTAGCGCTCCAAGGGTTGGCAACTGTTTTATTTTCTTTTGCGTGATTCAAGGCTCTAAGCCCAATATCACGCCGTACTTGCATACCTTGCCAGCCGATTTGATTTAAATCCGAAACAATCAAGTTTCTGGCCTCTTCTAAATTTTTGGCGCGTGTCACCAAGTTTATTGCGCGTCCGCCGTTTACAATCCAGCCATTTGGAGATTTTGCGGTTCCGGCGTGAATTATTGAACAAGTCGGCGACCTGATTTCTATAGTTGCACCTTTTTCGGGGCTTTCGGGATAACCCTGGGCCGCGAGGACAACGCAGATGGCCGTGCCCGGCATAACTTTTACTTCTCTTTTTTTAAGGGTGTGTGTAGCTGCGGAATACAGCAATTCAGGTAAATCCTCATCCAAGAGCTGCATTAATACTTGTGTTTCGGGATCGCCAAATCGGACGTTGTACTCCAGCAGTTTGGGGCCTTCTTGTGTCCACATAACTCCCAAAAACAGCACTCCACGTCCTTCTAAACCATCCTTTTGCAATCCTGTCACGGTTGGTTCAACCAAGTCCGATTGCAAACGGTTCACATCCTCACGCCTCAAGAATGGAATGGGGCCAAAGGCACCCATGCCGCCTGTATTCGGACCAAGGTCGTTCTCAAAAATACGCTTGTGATCTTGGCAGGCTGGGAGTATGCAGAATGAAGCGTGTTCGGTATTTACATCAACTATTACGTGCAGACTGAGTTCCATTCCAAACAGCGGTTCTTCAAGAACAACAGTGAGCGATGCGTCTCCAAAACGGCCTGCCAGAAATACCCGCAGGGTTTCCAATGCTTCTGATTTGGTTTGGGCGAGTACCACTCCTTTTCCTGCCGCAAGCCCGTCAGCTTTCAAAACAATAGGGAAGCCATGCTTCCATTCATTGATAACGCTTTCTCCCTCATTCGCATCTGTAATTGTCCTGGAATACGCGCATGGCACTCCGTGGCGAAGCATGAAATCTTTCGCGAAAGACTTTGAGCCTTCTAAGCGGGAAGTGGCGGCGGGATGTCCGAATACGGGCACGCCAAGACGGGTAAATTCATCCGCCATACCGTTGACTAATGGAGCCTCCGGGCCTATTACTACAAGATCCGGATGATTTTCTGAAACCCATTTGATTATGGATTCTCTATCCTCTGCGCCAAAGCGCAGGCAAACGCCACACTCGGAAATCGCATCGGAGCCGGGCGCGGAATACAGTTCAACTTTTTTATTTGGGTACGGGTCGTTTGAAATATTACCTGAAGATGTCAGCTTCAGCGCCAGAGCGTGTTCGCGGCCTCCAGAGCCCAGTAATAGGATTTTCACGCTTCAACTACTTTTTTGTAGTCGTCTTTGAAGGCGCTTCAGGCGCGGCAGGAGTTCTGTTGGCGGCAACTCCACCTGGGAAAGCGGCATCGTAACGTTTAGCTACTTCTTCGGTGAAACTGGAAGCCCATTCTCTGTCCGCCCAGGCAATCAATCCATTCTGAAGCTGGAAAATACAATGCAGTTTTCGCTCTTTTGCAAGGGCCTCAATTATTGGGCCTACCTCGTTTTGAAACTGCTGTGAGGCGGTAGCGAATACTCTTTGATACTGCCCCTGGCTCTCTTCCTGTAATCTCTGGTAAGCAACTTTGCCATCCTCAAACTCACGGGATATTCTATTCCTACCTTCTTCAGAAAGGCTGGATGACCTCAACTGCTGTTCCATTTTTTGCAGCTCTTCCAACTTGGCCTTTAATTGATCATCCAGTCTTTTGCCCAATATCTGAGCTTCGGCAAAAACGCGCTTGCCTTGAGCTGTGTTTTCAACCAAGTAACCTTGGTCAAGGAAAGCAAAACGAGGAGCTTCTTGAGCCTGAACGGAAACTACGCACACGGCGGCGGAAAAAAATGCTAAGTTGCTGAATTGCATGGTCACTCCAAAATGCAAAATAGATTATACCCCAAATTATAAATACATGGAAGCTAGAAAGTTGTTCCCATACTAAATTGGAAGTCCGTTCCACCTTCTCTGTCAAAGCTGTACGGATTTAGTTTTCTGGCCCAAATCAGACGCATTGGCGCAGGGCTGATTGGCAGGAAAAACCTGAACTCAACGCCCGTACTACGTCGCAATGCCTCCGAAAAAATTCTGTATCCTGGCCCCCAGGCATTACCCATGTCATAGAAAAGCAAGAGTCTGAACTGGTCTGCAATTTTCAAGTGATACTCAAAATTTGTAATGAACTGTTTATTGCCACCAAGCACAATTGGATTTCCCAGGTTGTCCAATCTTTGAGTGCCGACATATCCATATCTGTAACCACGAATACTCATTTCTCCGCCAGGTCTGAAGTTGGTCCATATCGGCAATTCTTCGTTACTCATGTTTGCGAGATAGCCATAGCTGACGTTGCCTGCAAAAATGTGGCGCTCGGCATAACTCTTGAAATAAGATGATTCAACAGTGGTTCGGTGGAATGGCTTATCAGTACCAAACTGCCAGCCTCCATACTCAAAACCAATGGCAAACTTCAAGCCGTCCGTGGGCTTAAATGGATGGTTGACCGTATTATAAATCAGGTTCAGACTTACCGTGGAGGTCAATTGGCTGCGAAGTGTGCGGAAATAATAGTTTTGACCGCCTTCCATCCTGATTAGGCTCATATTGTAGCCAATACCTATTTGACTGAAGTTTGTCCAATTGCCCCATCTGTCAGATGGCATAAATGTCGCTACTCTTGTTCCGGTTGACAAGCCTATTCCACGCGTGAATTGCTTGTAAGCGTAGTCAGAGCCTACCAGCTCGGCGTTGTATTCAGTCGCGTTATCATACAAACTGATTCCAAATGAAAATGGCTTGTCAAATACGTATGGCTCGGTAAAAGATATTGAAAACGATCTCTGGTACGCTCCGCCATTAACGCTTATGCCTAAAGTCTGACCGCCTCCTGCAAGGTTTTTGGTAGAAACTGTCGCGCCAAGGGAAAATCCAAAAACAGACCCATAACCGCCATTGAACATAAGTTCATTCACACCAGCCTCTTCGCCCTTGATAACTATGTCAACTTGCGGCTTGTCCGCCACTGGTTTAATGTCGGGGAAGTTAGGCGGCTTTACCTCAAAAAAACCAAGCTGGTTAAGACCCAGCATGGAGTTCTGCAACATTTCAATGCTGAAGGGATCACCCTCGCTAAGAGGGAAAATTGCCCGGCGCAGGACCTTGTCTAATGTGGTGTCATTCCCTCGAAAATCTATACGCCTGATGGAATATTTTTCACCTTCTCGCACGGTGAGAGTAGTATCAACTTTATTTACAGAATTTTCCTCTCTTGTTTCGTACCTGGGCGTTACACGAGCCTCTGCATATGAGGCATTTCTGTACATTTTTTCGATTTCTTCAACACCCTTGTTAATAGCATAAAAATCCATAGGCCGATTAACATCGGGAGATAAATCTGAAATTTTAGGCCGAACATTTAAAAATTTAGCGAGCCAACTTTTACTATCTCTTCTTGCCTCTGCAATTTTTAAACGAAATATCCTTTCCCCTCTGGCACCTCTAAGACCCGGAACTTTATCATTTCCTTCAAAGTCTAATTTGCCCTCATAAAATTTTTCGCCTTCGAGTATGTGGAATGTAAGAGTAGTCCTGAGATCAAGCCTGGGACTCTTCAGCTGTTCAATGCGCTTAATGTTTCTGGCCTGCTGGCGTGGGGTGGTATGATCTACAATATCTTTAATAGGTTGTCCGACAAAAATATCTTTATAACCAAGTTTCAGATATGCGTCTTTCAGTCTTTGAATATCTTCTTCGAGATTTTTATCAATTAAAAGGTCATGGCTGGTTAACCAACTAAACATCCAATGTTGGCGGGTTTTTTTCATTCTCCCGAAAAAACCTTTTATTTGTGCGTCCGTAAACACTTTATTGCCAAACAATTTTATTTTATAAATTCTAGCTTTACCGCCTTCTTTAATATCGAAAACCAGCCGACAGATTCCGGCACCCATCGGCTCCAATAAAATATCAACAACGGGATCGTTATAGCCCTTTTCAGCGGCTAAATCAACTATTTCACTTTTGATTTTTCTGGCTGCATCGGGATTATAAATTGTATCGGGCTCAATCTCAAGTTTTTTCTCTTTGATTTTATCTTTAATATTTGAAAGACCTACCTGAGTCCCGCCTCTGTAGTCAACCTCTTTGACTATGGGACGTTCTACCACCTGGATGATCAATACTTTGCCATCCTCTTCGTCTGTATATTTGATCTTGATGTCATCATAAGTGCCAAGAGCCCACAGCTTTTCTAATATTGCTGAAAAATCTATACTGCGAATATCATCGCTTTCTTTCAAGCCTATCCTGAACAAAAGATTTTCCTTCGTCATTTTTTGAGCGCCTACTACATCAATTCTCTTGATCATCTCTGAATCTTGTCCCAATAGTGTTTCGGCGCTGGCTATCAGTAAGAAGACCGTCATTCCCAAGCCGCGTAAAGCAAGCCTGGGGAAAACACTGCAAATTCGTCTTGCCAATGTGAAATTATTAAAAATCATCTACAATACCATATCAAAAGGGTTGAATTTGACATCCAACATCAGATGTGTTCCAGAAAAACCTGGATGTAACAAATGGGAAAGGTTCTCAATAATATCCATTACTTTCTACTTTCCTCCAGTTCTTCTGAGAGAGAAGACTCGGGAATAACAATCAATTCTAGCTTCTCATCGCTTAGGTTTGTATCAAAATGAATATTCCCGGCAGGAATTTTTTCTTCTCTGGCAACCATCAACTCCGCCAGGGGATCCTCCACCAGCTTTTGAATGGCCCGCCTTAGCGGGCGAGCACCATAAGAACGGTCGGGGGCTGTGGTCTTTAAAATAAAATCAACAGCGGCGTCGGATAAAGTTACAACAATATTGTGTTTTTGCAACGTTGTGTTTAAGTCATTTATCAAAAGGCCAATAATTTGCTTAAGATACTCATCGCTCAAGCGGTTGAATACAACAATTTCATCAATCCTATTCAAAAACTCTGGTGGTAGTGTTCGTCTTAAAACCTTTAACGCATCATTCGTTTTGGATTCAAAGCGGTGATCTGAATCACCAAACCCAAGGTTCTTGGTTGAAAGCAGCTCACGGCTGCCTAGATTACTCGTCATGATGATGATTGTGTTTTTGAAGTCTATCTGGTTCCCAAAAGCATCTGTGGCGATACCATCGTCAAACACCTGTAACAGGACATTCATTAAATCCGGGTGAGCCTTTTCCATTTCATCAAACAGAAGCACACTGTACGGATTTCTGTAAACTCGATCCGTGAGCAGTCCACCTTCTTCGTAACCAATGTATCCAGGCGGCGCGCCGATAAGTTTAGACACTTCATGCTTTTCCATGAACTCACTCATATCAAAGCGAATTACTTTCTTTGGATCACCAAACAAAAAGCCGGCCAGAGTCTTGGCTAGTTCCGTTTTGCCAACACCTGTTGGTCCCAAAAAAAGGAAAGAACCCATTGGTCTATTTGGATTTTTCAATCCGGTTCTGGCTCTGCGAACAGCGCGCGATACTGCGGAAACAGCTTCTTGTTGGCCAATGACTCTCATGTTTAAGCGGGCTTCCATATTTGCAAGATTCTGTTTTTCTTCATTCTTCAATGCTTTGATCGGTATTCCTGTCCATGAGCTAACAACATCTTCAATATCATAATCCTCGACAGGAGTTAATTTTTCGTAATCAGTTTCATGCACTTCGCCCTTGTTTGCCTGTAACTCCTCTCTAATCTGTAGTTCTCGCTGACGTAAAAGCACTGCTCTTTCAAAATCACGGCTATGTACAGATTCGTTTATTTCATTAATTACATCATGTAATTCTTCTTCCAAGTGATGTTTTTCACTAACATGGCCATTTCTAAGTTTCACCCTTGCTCCGGCTTCATCCAATAAATCAATGGCTTTATCAGGCAGAAAACGATCGGTTATATAGCGATTGGAAAGATAAACGGCTGCCTCCAGAGCTTCTGGGGTGTAGCGGACACGATGAAATATTTCATAGCGATTTTTAATTCCCTCCAATATGTGCAGTGATTCAGCTTCGTCCGGGGGGTTCACGTTGACCGGTTGGAAACGCCTTACAAGAGATCGGTCTTTATCAATATACTTTGCAAATTCTTTGTGCGTGGTTGCTCCGATGCAATGTATTTCACCTCTGCTTAACGCCGGTTTAAGGATATTTGCCGCATCAAGACTGCCCTCGGCAGCGCCAGTACCAATTATGCCGTGAATTTCATCAATGAAAAGAACAACGCCGGGATCTTTGGAAGCCTCAGCAATAATTGCTTTTAAACGTTCTTCAAACTGACCTCTGTATTTGGTACCGGCAACTATCAAGCTAAGATCAAGGGCATATATACGTTTGTCTTGGAGCCCCGACGGAATTTTGCCTTCAAAAATTTTTTGGGCAAGTCCTTCTACAATGGCTGTTTTCCCTACTCCGGCTTCACCCAAGAGAATGGGATTATTCTTGCGTCTCCGGCTCAGGATTTGAACAATACGACCAATTTCTAAATCGCGGCCAATCAGGTTGTCAAAAATGCCTCGCTCGGCCAATTCTGAAAGATTTCGGGCGTATTCGGAGAGAAGGGGATGATCTTTCTTCTTTTTTGCAATCTTTTCTTCTTTGGCTGACTCAAGCAGTATTTCCTTGGCGGCAATCAAATCCGCTCCCATTTCTTTGAGCAAATTACCGGCGAGATTGGCCTCTTCATGCAACATGCCAAGCAATAAATGCTCTGAGCCAACATATTTTGCATTCAGCCTAACGCTGTCCTGGGCGGCGTGTTGAAGAATCCGCTTTACTTCGTCTTCCATCGGAATATCAATGCTGGTGGAACCGGGCATTATTTTGCGATCCCTTGGAGTCAAAGCGGCAACTAAGCGCTCACGGAGCAGCGTTGTTTGTATTCCCAAACGATCTAACAACATGATTGAAGTCTTTTCGGACTCTCGAAGCAGTCCTAAAAGCAAATGTCCACTCTGGATGCTGTCAGCTCCAAACTGACTTGCCTCATATCGAGCAAAAAACATCACACGTCTGGCTTTTTCTGTGAACTTTTCAAACACCGCAACCTCGAAAATCTTCCATGCGGACTTGTAACCGATGGAGCATTTACAGGGTATCGTTATTTTGTCATATTGTTTAGGATGATTATCACTGTGCATTTATAATTCAATAATTCATCCATATGACAATTATCACTTGTAGAGCCACTTGCAAAACGTCAGTTTTGCAATTCACCAGAGGTGTAGGCTACGCCCAAGCGGAGCAGGCTTTCAAGCGAATACGGATCACCGCCATAAGTTCGTGTAGGCTACGCCCGAGCGGAGCAGGCTCTGGCGTGAAACACTGTAAACAAGCAAATTACGAAATCAAGCCAGAGACAGCGGAAGATCGGGAGCGGACGTACCGCCGAGTTTTGCAATAAGCTCTTGTATATAGCAGTTCAACTATTCATAATGCAAAGCATTTCGTGAGGCAGAACGAAACTGAAATATGCAATCGGACGAAAAATCGGGGGAAACTGACGCTTCTGCAAAGCCCAATGGAGCGGCCTTGTGTATCCGATGGAACATCGGATACCAAGAGGGCGAACCGCGCATCAAAACAGCCGAATATAGCAATTTCACTTTTTATTGTCACAATAGCTTTCGTATGCGCTAGCCAACAACGATTTGTCTATATTTATAGCCACTCGCCGTAAGTCTTTGACGCTGCTTATGCTTTGAACCTCCAAAATGCTGGCGGCATTTGTGGCTGCACCGTAGCCCCAAACGTTCGCCGCATTAAGGAGTCTCCAAAGCCAACGGCGATTTGACTCCATTCTTGGATGACCATGACTTAAATGGCTATAATTCAGAATTGCATGGACGCAATTTTGAATTAAAAACATGGCTATTCGATTAGCTCAGGATCAGGAGAAATTGCTTCATGATGTTTCGTGATGGACATTGACAGCTTCTGTTGCCATCCACAGATAATTCCTATCGAAAGCTATTTACACAGGGGCTAGTAAATACTTGCCTTTTACACTAACTGGATTACCCTTGCTGAGCTAAATGGATAGCCATGATTAAAAATGGAATTATATCAAAATTTCTTATGCAATACCAAATCCCATTGTTAAAAATGTGCAACACAATATGCGGTAAACAAGCCTGTTTGTATGATCATGTTTGTTGCACTGGAATCAGGATTTGGTATAATTCAGATCAAGCATTTGGCCTGAATTACTTTTGCTGCTTCGCAGTCTTGAGCGCACACGCACGGAGGTTCTCTGATATGGGCAAGTCCGCAGAAAATATTGCCGTTCTTGGGTTGCAATGGGGCGATGAAGGCAAGGGTAAGCTAGTAGATTTGTTAAGTGCAAACTTCAGTAATGTAGTTAGATTTCAAGGTGGTAACAATGCAGGACATACAGTTGTAATCAATGGGGAAAGTATCGCTCTGCATCAGGTACCCAGCGGCGCCCACCATCCAGGATGTTTCCTTGTTATCGGTTCAGGTTCTGTATTGGATTTTGATATCTTTCATGAAGAGTTGGAATCCCTTCGCAAGCGTGGTATAGATATTTTAGACAGGTTATTACTATCCGATAAAGCGCACATCATCTTGCCTTACCACATCGCTATTGATAAGTGGCGCGAGGGTGGCTCCATTCGCATTGGAACAACAGGTCGTGGTATAGGACCAACATATGAGGCGAAAGCAGCTCGTCATGGCGTACGCGTTGGAGACATTAAAACTTCCGGTCTGCTGGAAAAAATTGTGACATTGTATAAGGAAACCAGTCTCATACTTGGCAACAGTGCTTCTCTGCCAACGCCTGAAACAGTATCTGAGAAACTGCTGGAATTGGCTTCACCACTGCTCAATTGTATCGGCAATGTCCATGAATATTTGTACGATGCCTGGAGACAGGGGAAATCAATACTCTTTGAAGGCGCGCAAGCAACAATGCTTGATATTGATCACGGAACCTATCCTTTTGTTACCAGCTCTAACTGCACTATCGGCGGCTTGTTTACTGGCACAGGTCTTCCGCCAAAAGCATTAAACAAAGTCATTGGTGTTGCAAAAGCATATACAACACGAGTTGGCGCTGGTCCATTCCCAAGCGAATTGACTGATTCTATATGCGAACATATTCGTGATGTGGGACACGAATATGGAACAACCACAGGCCGACCAAGACGCTGCGGTTGGTTTGACGCCGCTGCGCTGCGCTATGCGTGCCGAGTTAATGGAGTTGATGCTCTCGGAATCATGAAGCTTGACGTGCTTGATGGTCTTGAGAGAATTGGTATTGTAACGGCCTATAAGAGCAAGGACGGAAAACTGCTGCACACCCCTCCCTCCTCTATACAGGACTGGGAAGGCATGGAACCAGTTGTTGATTATTTCGATGGATGGTCTGCTCCTACCAAAGGCGCTAAAAGTTGGAGCAGTCTCCCCTCACAAGCACAAAAATACTTAAAAGGCATTGAGAAAACAGTTGAAACTCCTATCGCTTACGTCAGCACAGGTCCTGACCGCGAAGAAGGTCTGTTTGTATAGCAATTCCATGTGAAATTGTTATATATTGCTCATTTTGTCAACTTGTTTTCCAAAATTCTCATCAGACTTGTCTTGGTTTGTTATATGTAATAACCAATGAATTAATCATAAAAATTTTTTATGTGGGGAATGAGCCACTTGCAAAACGTCAGTTTTGCAAGTGGCTCATGGTATTTGTGGCTCACCTGTAAACATTCTGATTGGGGTTTCTGGCCGCCATCTCTTCCCAAAGACGTTGAAGGCTTAAAAGGCGCTCAGGATATGGAATATTTAAATCCTCATCATCAGGGTCTAAAGCCATCGGGTCTTCAATCCACTCCAGTGGAAATTCAGGGAAGACCCTGTGTAATAACTCCCTGCTCAAGCCGCGAACAGACAGGGTTCTTATGCCAGGCGTATCAACAAGAGTCCCGCCATAGAGCGTTTGCAACCAGGTGGCTGATGTTGTAGTCTGCCGTCCTGTCCCGTACTTATTGATTTCTCCGATTTTCAGATCGCATCCGGGCAGCAGGGCATTTACAAGCGTACTTTTCCCAACGCCGCTGTGTCCCATAAGAACCGCAACGCGGTCACACAAGAGTTCTTTCAATTCATCCAGACCACTTCCATTTTTGGCACTGGTTTCAATGATTGGAAGCCCCAGTCCCCTTATTGGGTCAAGCTCAGGAAGCGTATCTCTGGGGCTTGCCTTATCCCTCTTTGTCACAATGATTCGGAAGCCCAGATTGGCATCCAGCGCCAAGGCATAGGCGCGCTCCAAAAGACCAGGACGTAGCGGCGGATCTATCACTGCGGCGCAAACCCAAAGTTCGTCGGCATTAGCGCAAAGCAACTGCCAAGGCTCGCGGTCATCAATTCCTCCACGTTTCAGCAGAGTTCGCCGAGGCAAAACAGCCACTACTTGGGCGCTGGGTAGTTTGTCATCAAGCGTCTCTACAGGCGAAGCGGTAAAGTAAACCTTGTCGCCGCAGACGAGTTTAATCCCTTTGAGTTTACCCGCCAGTGTCGCACGAATTTCCGAGCCGTCGTCAAGCAGTAAATCAACCCACTGGCTATGGCGCTGTTTGATTCTTGCTTCCGGCAAATGTCCCCATTGGTCTGCGTCAGGCAAACGCAGCATGGTGTCTGAATCATGTGCTTCCACTTCTGTCGCCAGTCTTTCGGCCTTAATCTGGCGGCGTTTACTGTCAACAATTCTTTCGCGCTGATAGTGTTCCCGTCCATCCAAGTCATGAGCTTCACGGCTTTGACCGAGGCGGAACTTTTTACGACTCATCGGCGGGCTCTTCTACGCCCTACCCGCGAATTCCCTTGTCTCTGTATTGACCTTGACCACTTCGCCTTCCTTGATAAAAAGCGGAACACGGATTTCAATGCCGGTTTCCAGTTTGGCTGGTTTGGTGACACTGCCGGAGGCCGTATCCCCACGCGCTCCAGGCTCGGTGTAAGTAACCGAAAGCTCTACATGTGTTGGAATCTGTAAACCAATGGGGTTCCCATTGAACTTTTGAACCTGGATTATACGGCCCTCTATCAAAAAGTCCAATGCGTCCCCAACCATGTCTTTATTCAATGACAGTGTTTCGTATGACTCCTGATCCATGAAATGAGAGCCGTCCGTATCGCTGTACAAATAACTGGCGGATACAACCACTAGATCTGGTTCACGAAACTTTTCACCGGCTTTAAAAGTCTTGTCAAATACAGCTCTTGTCAGAAGATTACGCATTTTGATGCGAACCAGTGTCTGACCACCCCGCGCGGTAGGCGTTGAAACTTCAACGTCAAGGCAGTGATATGGAATATCTTCGTGTTCAAAAAACATCTTCCGTTTGATCTCAATAGCTTCAATGATGCCGCTCATGCTACTCCCCAAATGTATGGTTGAGAAAATATCTCAAAAATCCACATTACTGATTTTATCCCAGCAGAAGTTTTTGAAACAAAAATACACCACCATTCCAGCACACATGAACAAAAATGGCAGTTTTTACATCATTTGTCCGCAAAAAGGCAAAGCCCAGGACACCCCCCAAAACAACCAACACTGGAAGCGCTTGGAGTTGAAAATGAATCGCCCCGAATATCACGCTGGAAATAACGAGCGCCGACCATGTGGACATTAGCCGCCGCATTAGCGAAAGTAAAAAACCTCGAAAAAACATTTCTTCAAAAACAGGCCCCAATACGGCGACCGTTGCAAAGATCACCAGAAAGGACAAAACATCTCTGTTCCCACGGATAAAATTGACCAGTTCCCTCTGCGGCGATTCACTTTCGGTCATAAAAAACGACAATAACATTGTAATAATTAATACCGAACCCAGCGCCAAAAACAGGAACTGAATCCCAGCAGAGAGCCAAACCCGATTTTTTGGACTGATCTTCTTCCATAGCGCCACAGGCGAGATCTTTTCAGCAGCGCAAATAAACGTAATTCCAGAAACAGCGTGCAAAAGATAGGCTGCCGGCAACGTACATAATCCCATTGGAATAACGCTATTAATCCAAGCGACCACCGTGGCCGAAATTAAAAAGACTATGTACCACCCCAGGCACACATTGACGGCATGGACACCAAACATTTGAAAATGCGGGGATTCTGGCATAGGCCCAAGATTGACCAGCATCTTAATACCTGTCCAAACGCCGAACACAGCCGCCAAAAACAAAGCAATCATCACAGAAAAAACCATCAGAGCCTTGGTTTTATAACGACTTAACACATTGGAGCGCATCTCAGCGGCATTTCCATCATTGAGCTTTGCCGCGATAGAAGATTCCAAACACTTGTACGCGAGTCCATCTGAAAGCCCCTCTCTGACTTGCGCCAGCTCCTTGTCTGATGGCATTGGCCCAAAGCCATATGCTGCCTCCCAACAATTGCGAAAGGCTCCTTCAGGCGTATAGCGCAAGCGTTCCTGGGATTCCTTGATATGCCCGAATTCGGTCAGCAACACAGTTTCCACGGCTGATGTCCATTGGTTTTTCGGGATTTTTGAAAAAATTTCGTATTTAACGCCGAAGTGCCAGTACAGCGCCCAGCGCAGTTCAATCAATCTCGCTTCTGGATCTGCCTGATTTATTACTACCGGCCTTATTGCCCGCTGGCTTATTTGCGCCCATGTCAACATGGAAGCAAGAATGAAAAGCAATATTGTCAATGGTTCCAAAGGCGAACGTGCTTTGGGGTGGGCGCAGCGATCAATGATGGACATGGGATGATTTTACAGTTAAGGCGCGTTAGTGGAAAGTCATGGCGTCTATGAACTAGAGCCATTTGCATTGCAAATGGATACGCAAGACCCTCACGCAATCGTTTGACTTTATTCGCTCGCAGTCTGGAGTTTCGGTATCATTAAGTTCATTGTGCAAGCAAATCCTTGCATAGCGGTTCAACCTATTGCAGGTTGAACTGCTATATAAATTAAAATTGCTATATAGTATAAGCTGGCAAAATAAAATAGGAGATTTGGAGATGATTTGGAATAAGGATTTGTCAAAACTAAAACAGGACTTAAAGGCACAGGAAGAAAATGGTACGGTTAATCCTACGGCCAAACCTGTTAAGGCAAGTCCGCCACCTGTGCAGCCAAAAACTATGGATGAAGAAGACGCTCTGTTTTTGTCGGCTGTTGGAAAGGCAGCGGTCTTGCCTCAGAAATTACCCGAAATTTCTGAGAACCCGAATGAATTTAAAGAAGCCATGTCTCAGCTAAAAGGCATTAAACATAGTCGTTCCGACATTCCGCTTTCTATAAAGACTCCGAAAGTAGCCTCAGAGCAGCGTATGGTTGCTAAAGAAAAAGGCATGGGATCCGCCGCCGTTTTTTCTGGTATCGTTTCAAAAGGCTTGCATGAATGGGAGGAAAGTATTGAGTTAATAAAAAAGCCCCCCGAAAAAATTTATTTGGCCGCAGGCATGGTCATTGAAGTTGATGCTGTATTGGATCTTAGAAATCACACGGTTGAAGATGCCAGGGAACGATTGAAAGAGCGTGTGCTTGACGGCGTATCTCTTGGCTGGCGTTCACTGCATGTTATTTTGGGTAACTCGGAACCATTAAACCGAACTCTGATTGATTACATAAATTCGCCTCAGTCTTACCCATTGTTGAAATACGCGCAAGCTCCAGTTCCAATGGGCGGAACGCAGGCCTGGATTTTGTACTATGGAGTTCAAAACAACAAATTGGAGGAGTTATGACTTTACTAGCTGTAGGCAGTATTGCCTTTGATGATTTGGAGACGCCTGCCGGAATCAGAACCAATCTGCTTGGAGGTTCCGCTACATATTTTTCCATGAGCGCAAGAAATTTTTGCCCCGTTCAGCTTGTTGCGGTGGTTGGTGATGATTTTGGCCACACGGAGGAGTCTGTTTTCCTTGAACGCTCAATAAATTTAGATGGAGTAATTCGCCAGCCGGGTAATAGCTTTCATTGGAAAGGGAGCTATGGTTCGGATATGAACGAGGCCCGTACTATTAAGACAGACTTGAATGTCTTTGCCGACTTTGTGCCAAAGCTGCCGGAACATTACAGAAATGCGCCATACTTGTTTTTGGGAAATATTGATCCCCGTCTTCAGCTTGAAGTAGTAACTCAAATGACAACCCGTCCCAAATGGATTGCCCTTGACACAATGAATTATTGGATTGATGGCTCAAGGAGCGCGTTGGAGAAAGTGCTGAAAGAAATTGATATATTGCTGATAAACGAAGCGGAAGCCAAGAGCCTGGCGAAAGAAAATAATGTTTTAAAAGCCGCTAAAATTATTACATCTTTAGGACCAAGCAAAGTTGTTGTTAAAAGGGGTGAGTACGGAGCATTGCTTGTCGCCCCGAATATTTGCTTCCCTGTTCCCGCGGTACCCATGGAAAATGTCATTGATCCAACAGGCGCAGGCGATACATTTGCAGGTGGTTTCCTCGGTTATTTGGCTTCACGTGGGGATCTGGAAGAGCCATCGCTGAGGTATGCCATGCTAGCCGGTACAGTTGCGGCGAGTTTTACAATCGAAAACTTTGGAATTGAAAAAATTGCTTCAATCTCAACAAACGATATTCAGGAAAGGCTGAAACGTTTTTTGAAAATACTGGGGATCGCTGAATTTTAATCTCCGTGAGCATTACTTTGAGGGGGTAGCCATGGCTCAAAGAAGATGGCTGGGTATTGGCATTCTGCCGATCCTGGCTATGCTCGGCAATCAATATATGATTCCAAATCAAGTTGTTAATGATTCAGAGACAATAAAAATCGCCCCCCACACCTCTAAGTGGGATTATCCCAAAGAAGTTATCCTTGGCTCAGATCAGGAACTACATATTGTAAAAAAAGGAGATACATTATGGGACTTGGGGCAAAAGTATCTCGGTAGCCCATACGCGTGGCCTCAAATCTGGGAGCTGAACAAGTGGGTTAAAGACCCGCACTGGATATACCCGGGAGACCCTCTTTTAATACCTACCGAGAGAACCGTGCTTAGTGAAAATATAATCGCGCCTTACCCGGACAAACTCGTGGCTGACCTGCAACCGGATTTGCATACAATCAGAACTCAGCCGCCATCAAACCGTTTTGGCGGATATGCGTACGCGTTCCAGGATTTTTTGCGCCTTCCCTACTTGGCTCCACATGGCGCAAATACTCATTTTAAAGAATTGGGAGCAATAAAAATAACCGGATGTCAGAAAGGAATGCAAAGCCTTTTATCAAAAGGCGATGTGGTTTATCTGGGCGGCGGTCAGAACAAAGGACTACATCCGGGTGACAGGATGCTGGTTTTGAAAATTGTAAAGACCAAACTCATACATCCAGATAATAAACTCGGTCTGAAATCACTTGGCGATGTAATAAAACACGCCGCTATTCTGAGAATTCTGGCGATTCACCCCAAAAACGCGGAAGCGGTCATTGAGGACACGCTTGATGGAGTTGAGATTGGCGACCATGCCGCCGATTATGTGGAACCGGCTCTGATTCACTCTAAAGACGCCATCCTGAAAAAGGAGCCTACAGAACCTGTTCCTGTAAATAAATCCGCAAAGATTATTTATGGCAGTAATAATGCTGCATATTTCAGCATTGGCTCCCTGGTTTTAATTGACAAAGGCAGAAACGCCGGTTTTAAAACCGGCGATGTCCTTGTGGCAGTTCGCAAAAAGCCAATGGAGGGCGAGAGATTGCTTTTTCATTCAGGCGGAAACTCTTCGCATACTGACAGGTATTTGGGACAAATGCTTGTTGTGAGAACTGATGCCAACTCTTCAACGGGTTTGATTCTATTTTCAAAATCAGAAATAACACTTGGCGATATTGTTTCGCATTAGATTAATTTGCCAGTCACCTTAACTATTGTGCGCTTGCCCAAATTTGGAAGCGTGTAATCATGTGTTTCATAATCCCAATCGCTATTAATCTCCGAATGATTCCACGCAGATTTTTTAAACGCGAAAAAAGGCGCTCCATTTACCGAGTGCCTTTTCCACCAACTCAAAAGTAAATCAATTGAACCTACTGCTTTCGCGGTTCCCAAATGAGCGTTTAACGGTGTTATTGATTCCGCCGAGCCGCATATCGCACGAAGGTTATCCAGCCCAAGTTCAAGCGCAACCTGTCTTACAAAGGCCATTTTTTTATGATTGCGGTCAACCGCCGCAACATAAATGTCTGGTCTGCACAATGCAATAACAACTGCTGGTATTCCCATACCTGACCCAAAATCAGCAACAAGCGAAGCCGCGGGAAGGGCTTCCAAATGCGGAAGCAGCGCCGATGAATCCAGTAAAAGAGCTTCAAAACGCAAATCCGGGGCGATTGCAGTAAGAGAGTGGACGCTGTTCCATTTTTCCAACAGACGCAGGTAGGCCTCCGCCGCATCTAGATTGTTTGAAGGAAAAACCGGTGTATTCATTTGTTCCTGAGTCCAAAATTGCGCTTATACCAAATTGCGTTCGATTGACATCGAACGTTCTACACCAAAGTTTTTGAAAAACATTTTGGAGTGCTTGCGAAGCCGCATACGCCGCGGGGTAACCCAGCTTTTTCAAAAATCTCTTGGTATCTGATGGAACATCGGACACACAAGGCCGCTCCGTTGAGTCTTGCTGAAAATGTCAGCATTTTCTTACTCTTTGAGAGATTGAATATTCAACTTCATTATGCGGGCGTCGCTTCCCGCCGCCTTATACCAAATTGCATTCCTATGAATGCAAATTTGGTATTAAATACACAATAGTTGCAGATGGACAAAAAAATCCATACTAAGATATTTTTTTAGAATGTTTTTGTAAATTGTGTTGTTGACATGAAATTAGTTTGGCTTGATAATTATTTTGTTCAATTAAACTCTCTCTTCCAAGAGGTCGCAATGAATTTCAAAATTGATTGGTCTAGCCGAAGCAAACTAAGGGGTCCAGGAGAGCATTCCATAGGAGACTTAGTAAGAAAGATGTGCGAAAAACTTGCCCCACAAACAAAGGGACTCTCCATCTCTTATGTTGACGATCGCGGTATGAGAAAATTAAATAGGCAACACAGGGGCCTAAATAAAACAACAGATGTTTTGAGCTTCCCTTCATCTCCCGAGCGGGGCGAATTTCAGCATCTTGGAGACATTGTAATCTGTTTAGAGACGGCTGAAAAAAAAGCTAAACGCTTTGGCATAAGCCGACGCCGTCAGGTCGAATCTTTAATTATTCACGGTTTCCTTCATCTCTGCGGTTATGACCATGAAAAAGATGCAGGTGAAATGTTTGAGCTTCAATCAAATCTGGAAAAAGAATTGCTTGAAGAAGAACCATTGCCAATGTACAAAAAACGAGGCAGAAAACCGGGAAGCAAACTGAAAACACTGAAAAGCGGAACAAGAGTTGTTGTCACTGGCCGTGCTGCCCAGGCAATTCTCCGCCGTGAAAAACAGCAAAAAGAAAAGGCTTTGACAAAAGCCGTTCTAAAAGCCAAAAAGCTAAAGGACAAAGCGAAGGCCAAACTCAAACTTAAAATCAAAGACAGAACCAAGATAGATTTTGATGGGCCAAAGCGAGGACCCGGCAGACCACGTAAAACACCATCCGAGGCTCTCGCAAAACCCGCCGTCAAACGCCAGGTTCATAAAAAACGTGTGGTCAAAATTCGTTCCGGCATTATTTCGTAATAACATCAAGCAAGTTGCAAAACTATGTTGTGCGTCCGTGTACTCTGTTTCATCCTCCAAACCAAAGCTGTGGATACGTTGCCGCAAGCCTTCCAAGTAGCGTTTGATTTTATCCATCTAATCATCAGTTTTACAATTTACACAATTAAGCCATTTCAAGCTGAAAACGCCCTATGTCATTCCTTCCCAACCAGGAGTTAATGTGTTTAACCTCGCCATAAGCCTTGGCGCTGCTCTTTTACTTGCAATAATACTCTGGCCATTGGGCGTAAACCTCTGGATTGCTATTCTGCTTGGGCTTATTGCAGCTACAGCGGTTTTTATTTATCTTGGCAAAAAGGTGCAGGACAAGCTGGAGAAAATTTTCATTCGAGCATCGGAGCAGCTCAAACGCCAGCAATGGGAGCCTGCTATTGAGACCATGAAGAGCGGTTATAAATTGGCATCCTGGCAGTTCCTGGTCAAAGGGTCAATAGATGGGCAAATTGGCACTGTACAATATTTGAGAAACAAGCACTCAGAAGCCGAGCCGTTACTAAAGTCCGCAAGCATGAATCATTATATTGCCAAAGCTATGCTTGCTATTTTGCAGTGGAGGCGCGGCGAAAGGGGGCCGGCAAAAAGGACATTTGATTTGGCACTCAAATCAGGAAAAAAAGAAAGCCTGCTGTATGCCGTGTACGCCTATGTACTTAATGAAATGCACGAAAGGGATGCGGCAATAAATATAATCAACCAGGGTCTGAAGTATTGTAAAGACGATGAACGCCTATTATCCAACCGCACCTTGCTTCAAAACAAAAAGCCAATGAAGATGAAAATTTATGGCGAACAGTGGTACCAGTTCATGATTGAGCGTCCGGTGATTCGTCAGGAACCTCCCCCATACGCGCGTATTTCAAAGCGACAGTTGCGGGGTTAGTTATGTTCACTATTTCATTACCAGGAGATTTACATGTCAGGCCATAGCAAATGGTCAACCATCAAACACAAAAAGGGCGCGCTTGACGCTAAACGCGGAAAGCTGTGGACCAAACTGTTAAAAGAAATTGCCGTTGCCGCAAGACTGGGTGGCAGCGACATAGATGCAAATCCGCGTCTCAGGTTGGCGGTCGATCAAGCCAAAGCAGCGAACATGCCCAAGGAAAACTATGAGAGGGCCATTAAAAAGGGTGCGGGAGAACTTGACGGCGTCACATACGAAGAAGTGCTATATGAAGCATACGGCCCTGGCGGAGTGGCATTTTTAATTGAGGCATTGACAGACAACAAAAATCGCACAACGCCGGAGGTCAGATCATACTTTGCCAAATTCGGCGGTGACCTGGGCGCGCAGGGTTCTGTTGGCTACCTCTTTTCCAAGCAGGGCCAGATAGTATTAGAAGGCGGCATCTCCGAAGAAAAAATAATGGAAGTCGCGTTGGAAGCCGGTGCCGACGATGTGGTTCATGAAGACGAAGTCTGGATTATCACAACAGCGCCGGATGCTTACATCGCCGTAAAAGAAGCCGTTGACGCGGCCAGGCTGCCTTTGATCGAATCCAAAATTATAATGGCCCCCAGCACAGAAACCCAGCTTCCCGATGACAAACTGAAGAGTTTCCTCAAGCTGATTGACATGCTTGAGGATAACGACGATGTTCAAAACGTCTGGCACAACGGATTATTTGAAGAGCCGGAGGAATAAACAGACCTAAAACACGAAGCACGGTCACTTTTCCGGGTCTGCTGAGAAATAACACTGGCACGAAATTCCATATTTTGATATACTGGATCTGTGCTATGTTTTTTAAGGAGAAGTGAATGAAGAAACAAAGCGGTTTTTCACTTATTGAGCTTTTGCTCGTTGTCGCAATAATCGCTATAATTGTAGCTATAGCAATCCCATCTTACTGGGGTGTGCGTTCCCGTGCGCGTAATGAAGCCGCTGAGGCCAATCTGACAAGCAAATTGACCGGTCTCTTAGACGAGTACAACAAGCTAAATGAAGCCGGATATACTCAAAGCGCCATAGTCTCCGGTTTGGGGAATTATTTAAAAGAGAACACAGGCAAAAAAGATAAAAACCCATGGTCAGGAACCGCCAACGCCACAGCTTCGCCCTTTGATTACACCATTGTCGTGACCGGTGGCACACTTCAAACCAAGTCGGTCTTTGAAAGCAAAGAACTCATGGCTTATGGCAGCGTTTTGGGCAGACCCAAATTTGTAATTCAATTTGCCACAATGTCCGCCCCCGCTTTTCTTGGTGGTGTTGTCTTGAAACAGGGCAAGGATAAAGAAAGCAATCAAAAATTTGTAAAATCCGTAGCACTGGAGTAGCATGGCGGCCAATGGGCTTGAAAATAATTGTTATCCAGAAGTATATTTTTTAAAAAATTGACTTTGTTTTAGTTTGCTATGTATTGCTTTATAAAATTGTCAGAATATATCATTCTTATTGTTAATGTTTTTGAATGAGTTATACAATCTGTTTTTTGAAAGAATAAATCGTGTTAAAAAAATCGAATGTGAGGCCACTAAGGCTGGTGTCCATTTTTTCGATAGGTTTTTTATTCTTAACACTTATGATCTTTATGGCCTTTTTGCGTATGCGTCTTTCTCTGGCGGGGATAGGGAGCTGGCTCACACAATCCATTGCTTTTAAGCCCATTCAAGAGTTTGGAATTCATTACATTTTAAAAATACTTTTGCCAATTTATTTGTTCGGAGGCTGTTTAGCATGGTTTGTCTCACTGCCTGCCGGAGCTATTGTTAATAAAAACTGGCTGAAAGACTGGAAAAGCAGTGAAGCTGTGCTGTTTGGATTGTCCTCCATGTTATGGATACACATCGTGTTATGGTGGGAAGTTCCCTCGGCGCTTTGGGTTTTACCAGGTATCTCAGTATTGCCTTTTTTCGTCATTTTCGTTATTTTATTAATTATGGCCCTGATCTACCCAATAACGTGGCTGATTCAACAAAAAAAAACATTACTTTTAAACAGAACACTTACATTGGTTGTATGGCTGATCTCATGGACACTTCTGGCGTATTTGCCTCAATTATTGCCAAGACCTGCTCCAAAGGCGAATGGGGGTGAACAGCCATGCAAAATATTGATGTTGGGTATTGATGGTCTGCGCTCTGATACTTTTATGTCTGTTTCAGACGCTTTAAAAGGAACAAGATTTGAAAATTCCTACACTGTAATTCCGGCGACACGTTTGCTATGGCATATCCTGTGGGGCGGAGACCCGATGGAGTACACCATTGGTCATGTGGGAGCCACACTGGAAGAATTTAATAAACCTCATAATCTGGTTTTACTGAGCAAAGCAATGGCGCAGGGCTGGAAGCCCAGGTTTTATATAGACGATGGGGGGACAATCGGTTTGAGCGGTCGTCAAATGGATCTTGACGACTATCTGATGCCTGCGGCCGGTTGGGAAAATTTTGTAAATTCAAATCTTGCGGTGAGTTTCCCACTGTACGCGGTGTGGGAAAACTGGTTTAAAGCATTCCCGACCACAAACCCCTGGAGTTCAACGGACGCCGGACTGCGCGAAACATTGAGGCTGGGCAGGGGCAGCGCTTGGGTGATGTTTCACTCGTGTCTGGCGCATCAACCTGTTTTTCTGAGCAGGCGCGAACTTAAAAAGACTGGAAGCTGGTTTAAAATATCACCCAGGGCCTATGAACCGATTGCTCATATTGCATTAGTGCAGGAGCATCAACTGGAAAATTACGATGCGCGCACAAACTCATATTTAGCGTATAAAATCAGAATGGAAAGTATAGTACGCTCCTGGCAAAATATTTGGAACCAGTTAGATGACGATCCACATTATAAAAACTCAGTCAGAATTATTTTTTCTGACCACGGCGAACGATTTCATAACGTAATCAACGGCTTTCAACTGCAAGGCGTTCACGGATACAACTTAGACCCATGGGAGTGTCGCACCGCCATGATTGTTGACGGGCCGGGATTCAGACTAAATCCGGGGGCCGCGCCAAAGGAAAAATCAATAAGTCTGATGAGTATCAGGGCGGCTATACAAAACATGCTGGACAACGCTTCTGCTTTCAGCCCTGACATATTTGAAAACTCTTTTCCCGTATCACCCATTCGCTACCATACAATAGCCACTTCAGCTTTTGGTCAGGAATTACTGGATTTCAGAGAAGAAAAAGAAAAAAATCTGGCGGCCAATTCTTATATCGCCCCGAATGGTATTTGGTACATAGAATACAAGAAAAGCGCCGAGGAAAGAGCAAAGGACGCAAGCGTTGGATATGCCGAGGGCACAGTTTCAACTTATTTTAAACCTATAGAGGGCGGCGGAGCACTTAAAACACAATTTGATAAATATACTTTAATCAAACATGAATTGGTCTCAGAAGAAGATTTTCAAGCGGCAAAAGCAAGAGTTGAAAAGATCCTGATAGAGGCAAAATTATAGTGGGCAGAGCTTCTTGCAAGTGGCTCAGCAGTGAGTAGTTAAATTTTATGGCGCTGCTCAGGACTATCAGGACAAAGCTCTGACGAACACGGGTGGAGATTCTTATTTCAAGTACCCACTTCTAAGAACTTATCCGTAAATAGCAGCATATTATTCTCAGAGCATGGAGTTCAGGAGGATAGATATGACATTGCAATCATGGGAAGTATCGGATGAGTTTTGGGAGAGAGTGGAGCCATTAATACCAA
>Ga0268262_10000792_pt1 | contig 41077 bp, 25 predicted proteins | sample TergutNc150P3_FD_190354 | JGI IMG/M metagenome (GOLD analysis project Ga0268262, IMG submission 190354) | Nasutitermes corniger P3 segment gut microbial community from laboratory colony in Florida, USA - Nc150 P3 (SPAdes) (version 2) | ecosystem: Host-associated > Arthropoda: Insects >...
GCAACCTCCATATAATAAGATTTGTAACTTGAACCTTCGAGGGAAGATTCAAAAATTACATACCTATATATGGGTTCGAAACTGCATGGCGCTTTATCGAAAATGAAAATATTTGAAAGATTTTTTGTTTTTTTTCGGGTTGGTCACGCTTTGATGTCAGGCACCGCTTTTGCGTAGCGTAGTCAAAAAATTGGCTGCGCTGCCTATAGCGTGAGATTAAAATAAAAAGGCTTGCGAGTTTTCCGCAAGCCTTTTTTTATAGTTACTTCCGAAGCATACACCTCTATTAATTTCGCTCTATTTCTTCCAAAGACAGCCCTGTGATTTCTTGCACAAACTCAGGCGTTGAGCCTTTTGCGAGCAAATTTTTCGCGATTATCATTTTGCCTTCTTTAAGACCATTTTCATGACCTTCTTCACGTCCTTCTTCACGTGCAACTTCTATCGCCTCATCTTGATTCCATTCCGTTAACAGCATATTTAATACCTCCGAAGCGTGAGCTTCTAAATAGTCTTTTAGTATATTGTTTTCTATACAGTATATTATCGCAGATCTAGCCGCTTTTTCAAGTGAATCCTCTTCTTTCTGATATTCCCTTATTTTGTCTATAAACATACTATACTCGTCCAAAGTTTCGCTTCTTTTCAGTATCTCCGAATTATGCCCGTGGTTTACGTTGTATACTTGTACAACCAATTCTAACGGTATTACATCGCTGTCTGCTACTTTCAACCCCTCAATATCTTTGAAAGCGTCTGATAGTTTGAGAACTTTATAATCGGGTTGTTTTTTTTCTCCGTTGTAAAGAATTATAAATTCAGGTTTTGGGATTTTTTCAAGTTTGGTTTGATACAGTTTCTTTCTGTTGACGATTTTCTCGTAAATACGGGCAATGTACATTAAAAGACGGAGCGGTATGTTGTCGTTTATAGTCGATTGGTGCTCAATCAGCACGACAAGGCGGTTGTCGATTAAAAAAGACACGTCGTTAATCTGCCCTTTGTAGAGTATGTCCGTTAGGGTATTAATATCGATGGGAATATCAGGCGGAATAGGGATACCCTCGATAGCCGAGTAGAGTTCTCGTAAAACATCCGGTGTACTGAACAGCGAGGAGAATACGCTGTTCTTGTGGTTACGGTTAACATTTTCCATAAAAATGCTCCTTAAATAAGATTTGTAGTTGACTGCCCCAAAGCAGTTTTTTGAAAAACTACATACCCTATATGGGTTCGACCGTGCATGGCGCTTTATCGAAAACGGCAAATTTTGAAAGATTTTTTGAATTTTTTTCGGGGGAATTATAGGTGGCACGCAATGATGTCAGGCACCGCTAATGCGTAGCGTAGTCAAAAAATTGGCTGCGCTGCCTACAGCGTGAGATTAAAATCAAAAGGCTTGCGAGTTTTCCGCAAGCCTTTTTTTATAGTTACTTCCGAAGCATACACCTCTATTAATTTCGCTCTATTTCTTCCAAAGACAGCCCTGTGATTTCTTGCACAAACTCAGGCGTTGAGCCTTTTGCGAGCAAATTTTTCGCGATTATCATTTTGCCTTCTTTAAGACCATTTTCATGACCTTCTTCACGTCCTTCTTCACGTGCAACTTCTATCGCCTCATCTTGATTCCATTCCGTTAACAGCATATTTAATACCTCCGAAGCGTGAGCTTCTAAATAGTCTTTTAGTATATTGTTTTCTATACAGTATATTATCGCAGATCTAGCCGCTTTTTCAAGTGAATCCTCTTCTTTCTGATATTCCCTTATTTTGTCTATAAACATACTATACTCGTCCAAAGTTTCGCTTCTTTTCAGTATCTCCGAATTATGCCCGTGGTTTACGTTGTATACTTGTACAACCAATTCTAACGGTATTACATCGCTGTCTGCTACTTTCAACCCCTCAATATCTTTGAAAGCGTCTGATAGTTTGAGAACTTTATAATCGGGTTGTTTTTTTTCTCCGTTGTAAAGAATTATAAATTCAGGTTTTGGGATTTTTTCAAGTTTGGTTTGATACAGTTTCTTTCTGTTGACGATTTTCTCGTAAATACGGGCAATGTACATTAAAAGACGGAGCGGTATGTTGTCGTTTATAGTCGATTGGTGCTCAATCAGCACGACAAGGCGGTTGTCGATTAAAAAAGACACGTCGTTAATCTGCCCTTTGTAGAGTATGTCCGTTAGGGTATTAATATCGATGGGAATATCAGGCGGGATAGGTATCCCCTCGATAGCCGAGTAGAGTTCTCGTAAAACGTCCGGTGTACTGAACAGCGAGGAGAATACGCTGTTCTTGTGGTTACGGTTAACATTTTCCATAAAAATGCTCCTTAAATAGAATTTGCAATTTTCTCCCCCCGAGAGAGGTTTTTCAAAAATTACATACTATATATGGGTTCGACCGTGCATGGTGCTTGACCGAAAACGAGCAAATTTGCAATGTTTTTTAATTTTTTTAGCGGTGCCAGGCACCGCTTTTGCGTAGTGTCTCTTAAAATCGACAACGCTACATATAGCGTTGTTTGGGTTTTGTTAGTTATCAGTAAAAAATCTTAAATTTTTTTAGGAATTCCTTGAAATCTGAATTTTAATTCCTTAAACTTTAATTAGTGGAATAAATATGAAGAAAAGGCTATTTTTTACATTATTTCTTACTTTTACTCTGTTTTTGCCCCTTTCGGCTCAGGTAAGGATGGGTAATTTTACCCAGCAGGGGCAGGTCAGCCAGGAAATGAAGGATCCCGGGCTTGTTGCCGCGCATCCGTCCCTTCCGCTGAAAACCAGCGTAAAACTGAAAAATACCTCAAATAACAAGGAAGTTGACGTAACAATTGTCAATAGAATAGGCGTATCGTCGGCTCGTATTATCGATCTTTCACCGGCGGCTTATAAAGCGTTGGAGTTAAAAAAAGGCGATATTGTTTCCCTTTCCGTTAACGCGCCTCCTTCGGCTCCGCCGGCAGTTTTGCCAAGGGTAGCTGCGGCTGAACCCGCGGCAGCCCAGCCGGCTCCGGTTCCTGAACAACAAGCTCCGCCTGTAACCTACGCGCAAGCGCCGCAACAGCAGCCTACTACTGTATCATCGGGTCAATTGCCCGGGATAAATGTTGTAGTAACAAATTCTACCCCGATGTACGGTCAGGGCGGCGGGGGACAGGGTTCAGGTTCCAATGACAAGATTATCGTGATTAATCCGCCAGCGCCGCCTCCTGCGGCTCCCGCGCCTCAGGTGATAGTTGTTCCGGCGCCCGCGCCTGCGCCGAAAAGCAACGCCGCTTATTTGGCGTGGATGATGGCAATGACGATGGATTCGCGCGAAGCAAGGGCGGCGCGTGAAGAGCGAGAGATTCGCGAGGCGAGAGAAGCGCGTGAGGCAAGAGAGGCGCGTATTGCGCGCGAGGAGCGTGAAGAACGCGAGATGCGCGAAGCAAGAGCCGCCAGACTTGAACGTGAGGAACGTGAAGAAAGAGAAGCGCGTCTTGCGCGTGAGGCGCGTATGTATGCAAACGAAAGAAATTCTCAGTCAGCCGAAAATTCGGAATACGGGAGACTGGAAACCAGAGAACTGTGGTAGGGAGTAAATAAAAATGAAACGAGTATTAATAATTTTTTTATTCGCCGCTATGATATCCTCTCTTTACGCCCAAGCGACAAAGCTTGGGGATTTTTCCACACGCGGAGTTGTCAGTCAGGAAATGAGGATAGATGGGCTTGTGGGAGCGCACGCGAGTCTTCCTCTTAACTCGGTAGTAAAAATTACAAATCCGCAAAACGGAAAAGAAGCGGAAATAACGATAATCGGAAGAATTGAACCTTCGCAAAAAAGGTTAATTGATATTTCGCCGGCAGCGGCGGAAGTTTTGGAATTAAAAGCAGGCGATGAAGCTGTTATTACCGTAGGCGCTCCGCCAAGACCGGTAACTCAGCCGCCGCGCCAGCCGGAACCGATAATAGACTTATATGAACCTGTTTTAATTACTCAACCTGTTCCGACCGAGCCTTCAATAAGCGAAGTAGTCGGAGATAAAACAATCAGCGGACAAGAGCCTGTTTTAAAAGATGCGCAAGCTTCTGAAAAAATTGAACAAGCGCAAGTGACATCCGCGCCGGAAGCGCAAGTCAGTGACGCTTACTATCCTGATTTTACCGTAGCTGATCCTGCCATGAAAGACGCTTTTATGATGTCAGGCGGCGGTGCGGCTGGAGCAGGCGGCAGTAATGACGCTGAATTTCTTGCATGGCTTATGGCTATGACAATGGAAGCCCGCGATGCCCGCGACGCCAGAGAATCAAGAGATGCCCGCGAATCAAGAGAATTAAGAGAAATACGAGAAGATCGCGCGGTAAGAGAAGCGCGTGAATCAAGAGCTACCCGCGAGACAAGAGAAGCCAGAGAGTTACGAGAAGCCAGGGAAGCGAGAGAAGCCCGCGAGGCAAGAGAAAGAGCGGAAATAGCGGCTGCTGCAAGAAAACAACAACCGCCCCCGCCTGCGCCCAGATCGGCTCCTGCGCCTCAACCGACAGCACAAGCCCAACGGCATCAAAATCAAAATAATCCGGTTCCCATAAATAACCAGGTTCAAACGGATCGGCCTTTGATAAATCTGCCTCCTACGGACAAGCAAAACAGCGATAATAATTGGGCTATAAATTTAAACGATTTAGAGCCCGTATCCGCCGCCCCTCAAAACAGGGATTTAAGGGTTTCGTCGAACCAGTCGCAAGCTGTTAATCGAAATTCACCGTCCGTCCAAGGACTTGAGCCTGTAAAACCTGAAAATTTAAAGATAACCCCCGGACTGCCGGATCGCCATTCCGGAAAGGTGTATAAACTGCAAATAGGGGCGTTTTCTTCTATAGATACGGCAAATAAGACGGCTGCAACCTTAAAAAGCGCCGGTTTTTACGCTGAAATTGAGCCTATTGGCGCTGTTTACCGTGTTTATGCGGCTAAAATCTCCTCTTCGGACGTGTATCCTGCCTGTGTCAGGCTTGGGGCGCTGGGATACGGACAAATATGGGTCAGGGAATAAAATAAACACTTGATCATTAACGCAAAAAATGCTAAAATTTAAAAAAGACGGAGGATATTCCAAGTGGCATTAAAGGTAGAAGCAAAGACAGACACCAAAAAACAATTGGTTACTTTCCATTTAGGAGAGGAACTTTACGGCGTTGATATTATGGATGTCAAAGAAATAGTTCGCGTGCAGACAATTCGCGCCATTCCAAATGCTCCTACTTATGTAGAGGGGATATTCAATTTAAGAAGCGAAATTATCCCGATTATCAGTCTCCATAAAAGGTTTCATTTAAGAAAAATGGTAACATCCGAAGAAGATGAATTGTTGTCCGGTTTTGTTATTGTCGATATAGACGGAATGAAGCTTGGAATTGTTATAGACAGGATTTCACGGGTAGTAACAGTAGAGAGCGATGAAATTCAGCCGCCGCCGCAGATGTTTTCTGGTATCGGCGCTGAGTATATTCAAGGGGTAGTCCATCAGGATGAAGGATACCTTATTATTCTCAATATAAGAGACCTCTTTAATCCGAAAGAACTTCAAAAAATTGCCGAACTGCGAAAGTAAACTCAACGCAGTCGATTTCAGGTAACGCATGAAGATAGAAATTTATTCTCCCACAATAAGACGCAAGGAAATGGACTCTGTTTTAACCGCTATGGTTGAAGAAAAAATCGGTCCCGGGGAGCGAAACCGTCTTTTAATTCAAACTGTAAAAGAGCAGATTCACTTTGATTACGCTCTTGCTCTGCGGAGTCCCGCCGTCGCCTTGCATACGGCGATAAAAGCGTTAAACCCTGTTGATGCGCAGGAAACCGGCGCAAAAAAAGCGGCGGTAATTTCCGCGCTCTCTCCCTTGTATTATCTTCAGGTTCTGCAGGATTTAAATATAACGCCCTTGTACTGCGATGTAACTTACGATTTCCCTTGCATGAGCAGGGAATTAATCGAAAATACAATCGCTAAAAAACCAGAAGGGTTAGAAGTTTGCTGTATTGTTCTTCATCATACGCTCGGCTTTGTGCCTGATACGGCAAGTATCGCCGAATTGGGGATTCCTGTAATTGAGGATATTTCGCAAAGTTACGGAAGCTGGTTAAAGCAGGAAAAAAACGAAGAACCTGAAAAAGACGCTCCTTCTGCGCAGCCGGAAAAAAATGAAAAAGAAGAACCCCCTGTAAAATTTGACGGAACTTTTTGCATTATCGGTCTTGAAGAGAGGGATATGCTAACATCGGGCGGAGGCGCTTTGCTTTTTGCCATGAACAGGAAAGAAGGAATGTTACTGCGGAATTTCGCCGGGTTGGCAAATGAATATTGCCTGCCCGATATTAATTCGGCGCTTGCCATTGTCCAGTTTAAGGAATTACAGAAGAATATGATAAGACGCAAGGAGATTGCGCAAGTGTATACTCAGGCGAGTTTAAGAACAAGGCATAAAAGATTTATCACGGTTAATGGAGCCGAGTATTGCAATTATTCTTTTCCGCTTGTTTTAGAAACAGGATTTAAAGATGTTGCCGCTTATGCTAAGAAAAAAGATATCGAAATAGAAAACGCTTTTGGAAACACAATAGCGGGGTCGTCGCTTTGCGACAATTGCCCCATTAGCAGTTCGCTTGTTTTGCGGACTGTTATTTTTCCGATGTATCCGCGGTTACGCTCGCAAGATGCGGAACAAGTGTCGCGGCTTATAATGACTCTTCCGTAGGTGGTTTATGAGTAAGAAAATAATTTTGTTTGTAAATAACCACAAAAAAAACGCAGAACAGGCGGCGGCCGAGATAAAGAGCGAATTGGAAAAACTTAAGCATGAGGTTACGCTTTTTTCTTTTGAAGGAAAGCCTAAAGAATTGCCGCAAGGCAAGTGGGATATTGCCTTCTCGCTCGGCGGCGACGGAACTGTTTTGTATACGGCGCGGTGTCTGTCTTATTTGGGTGTGCCGATCCTTCCGGTTAACATGGGAACATTGGGTTTTATCGCGGAAATAAATAAAAAAGAATGGCTCGATGTTTTTTTAAAGTGGGAAAAGAGCGAGATTGCTCCGACGCACAGATGTATGCTGGAAATTTCCGTGGAGCGTAAATCTAAAATAATTATTAATGAAGCTTGCCTTAACGATGCCGTTATCTCGTATTCGGAAAGGGCGAAACTTATTAAACTTGACGTGAAAATTAACAAAGACACCGCCTTAGGCTCTTACAGATGCGACGGACTTGTTATCGCTACTCCCACGGGCTCAACCGCTTACTCAATGGCGGCGGGCGGACCTATTTTAGACCCCGAAATGGAAGCGATGATACTTAACCCGATTTGCCCGTTTGCTCTGTCAAACAGACCGTTGGTGCTTCCCTCTCGCCAGACGCTTACGATAACTGTCGCCGACGAACAAAGATCGGAAGTCCTTTTAACAGTTGACGGTCAGGATACATTCCCGCTTGAATGTCAGGATATAATTTATATTAAACAAGCTCCGTACAATGCGGAATTAATTTTTAACGGAAGATCCGTTTATTATCAGGCGTTAAGAACTAAACTTTTCTGGTCAGGGGATTCTAATGCTTGAAGAGCTTTCAATTAGAAATTACGCGTTGATTGACTCTATCACTCTTACATTTCGCCGCGGTTTTAATGTGCTTACGGGCGAAACGGGAGCGGGGAAGTCCATAATCGTAGGTTCATTAAGTTTTTTAATGGGCGCTAAGGCGGAGACTGATGTTATTCGATCAGGCTGCGAGGAAGCGATGGTTTCCGCTATTATATCCTTGAGTAAAAACAACGCTGAAGCCGGCGAATGGCTTAAAACGCGCGACATTGAATGCGAGGAAGATACCGTTATTGTGCGCAGAAATATTAAAACATCGGGAAGGGGATCGGCTTTTATTCAAAATGTACCTGTAACACAAAAAGATTTAATCGAATTTATGGGGTTGTTATTTGATCTTCACGGTCAGCATAACCATGAGTCGCTTTTGCGCAAAGAAAGCCACCGCCGCTACATTGATAATTTTGCCGGAATAGAAAACGAAGTTAAAGAATTTTCCGCGCTTTTTTTAGAACTGACAGACAAGCGCAAAACCATGGAAGCGTCGCTTAAAAGCGAAAAGGAAAGGGAAGAAAGGCTTGAGATTTTAAATTATTCCGTGGACGAGATTGAAAAAGCGGCGATTCGCGCCGGCGAAATACGCGAGTTGGAAAACGAGGCGCAGAAATTATCGGATTTTGAAAAATTAGCCGGTTTTATAAGTACCGTTGCCGGAAGTTTTACGGACGGAGAACAATCGGCGTTAAGCCTTACACGGAGAGCGAAAAACGCATTAGACAGCGCATCCTCGGTGGATTCGTCGCTTGGGGAAATAAACAGGCGCTTTGAAAATTTGTATTACGAGGCGGAGGATATCGCGTCTGAGTTCCGATCTTACAAGGAGAGGCTTGCCTTTGATCCGCAAAGACTGGAAGAGGTAAACGAGCGGCTTGCGTTTTTGAATAAATTAAAAAAGAAGTACGCAAAGGACAGCCTTGCGGGTAATGAGGAAGAGGCGATACTTTTATACAAAACAAACGCGCAGGCGGAAATAGAGGCGCTTTCAAGCGCGGAAGAAAACAGGGGTAAATTAAAAGAGGCAATCGGTGTTTTGGAAAAAACGATTGTTTCAAAGGCTCAAGGTTTAAGGGAAAAAAGAGCCGCCGCAAGCGTGAAATTAAGCCAGCTTATTACTGAGATACTGAGAAATCTCGGTATGCCCAACGCAAATTTTAAAGCGTCAGTTGTTCCGAAGCAGAATGAGGGGCAGACAACATTTGGACCTTACGGATCGGAAGAAATCGAGTTTTTAATTTCCGCAAATACGGGCGAGCCGCTTAAGGATCTGGCGAAAATCGCTTCCGGCGGCGAGCTTTCCAGGGTAATGCTGGCAATAAAGACTGCCCTTTTGTCCGATACTATCCGCGAAGAGAGCGAAGGCGCGGAAACCTTGATTTTTGACGAGATTGACGCCGGTATCGGCGGGGAAGTTGCCCTGAAAGTTGGAGAATATCTTGTAAAAATAGGCAAATTTAAACAAATTTTTTGCGTTACACATCTAGCGAGTATAGCCGTTCGTGCCGATAATCATTTTAAGGTAGAAAAAAGAACCGAAGGCGGCAGAACCTATACCGGAATCGGACCGTTAAGCGCCGATGGACGGAGAAAGGAGATTGCCAGGATGTTGGCGGGCGACGCCGGAACAGCCGCAATCGCCCATGCTGACGATTTGATTAAGAAGTACGGAAAACGGAGCGACTAGATGGCTAAGACTACAGATCAAGACAGAGCGGTGTACCGCGAAAAGGTTAAAATTTATGTGGCGATGACCAAGGCGTTATTGGACACGGAGAAAAAACTTCTTGTAGAGGCAAAAAAAAATACGCCGCAGTCTCCGCTTCAGAAATTGGCTTTAGCCGACGAAATGCTTAATTTGACTTCATATTATATGGCAATAAACGGAATGTCTCAGGCGGTTCTTAAAAATAAAAATGAAGAAGCGTTAAACGATGCCAGAAAATCGCTTTACAAGGCGGTAATTTACCTTGAGGAAGTTGTAAGTAATTATATAGATGCGCCTTTCTCTGATTATGAAGAAAAATTATTAATGATAGAATCTTACAACCAAGACCAGAGATATCACCTTATTTCCAAGATGGGTTTTGCGATAGATATGCTTGAACAAGCTTACGGCGATAACTCAAAATGGAGATGGACATTTGTAGATATTGAAGGCCGTTTTGCCGTTACTGCTAAAAATATACTTGATTTAAAAAAAATATATGAGAATATGGCTCCCGGAGCCGAATATTATGATTCTACCGTGTATCATATCAGATTGGTAAAAAAACTTATTTCACAGGCCGCCGATCGTTACCGCGAAAAATACGAGCTTAGCACAGGTCAGGTTCTTGATTTTAAAACGGGAATAAACTTTTTAGGCGCATTACGCCGATTGCACATTATTCTCTCAGAGAACGAAGAATCTAATGAAGTTAAAAAGAAACATGCTATCTGGGCGGCTAAACTTGAGACTGATCAGAAAAAACAGGAAGAAGCAAAAAAGAGAGCATGAGCCGCCCAAGAATCTCTTTGAAGGAATACAAGCCGCTATTTCCTTATCTGGCGCGTTATAAAACCCAATATATTGTCGGTGTTATCTGTCTTATAATTGTAGACGCAGCGCAAATAGCAATCCCTCAATTCCTGCGCTCCGCCATAGATTTAATTACAGGCGGTAATTTTCAATGGATGCAAATAATAACCCTTTCGCTTTGGATGGTCGGCATAATGGCGGTTGTTTCGTTAGGGCGCTTTTTTTGGCGTTATTTTATCAACGGTTCCTCAAGGCGCATTGAAACAGAAATGCGGGAAGCGCTTTACGCTCATCTGCAAAAACTTTCGTGGGATTTTTATCAAAAGAATAAAATAGGCGACTTAATGGCGCGTTCAATAAACGATCTTCACGCTGTGCGAATGTCGATAGGAATGGGTGTTGTCGCTCTTTTTGATTTTGTTTTTATGGCAACATCAATTTTAATTATCATTTTTATTCAGGATGCGCGTTCCGCGCTTATTTCAATAATCCCTTTGCCTCTTGTAACAATATTGATTCTTCTTTTCGGCAGTATGGTAGGGAAAAAATTCTTTGTTGTTCAGAGCGCTTATTCAAAGGTGAGCGATCATGCGCAGGAAAGTTTTTCCGGTATCAGCGTGATAAAGTCCTTTGTTAAAGAATGGTGGTTTATTAAAAAATTTGCCGATTCAAACGAAGATTATCAAAAAGCCAACATGGAACTTGTGCGCATTTTCGGTTTCTTTTTTCCGTTTATAACTTTTCTTTCGGGTCTTACCGTATTAATCATGATGGGCGTAGGCGGTTTGCGCGTAATAAACGGTTTAATGACTCCGGGAAGCCTTGTCGCGATGTTCAGGTACTTGTCCATGCTGATATGGCCGCTTATGGGCGCGGGCTTTATGGTAAACATGATACAGCGCGGCGCTGTCAGTATGGGAAGAATAAACGAAGTTTTAAATACGGTTCCCTCTATCCGCGATGAAGAAAATACATCGGCTGCAAAACCTGCCGAAGGAGTTCCCGCGCTTGAGATTTCCAATCTTGAATTTGCGTACCGCGAGAATGATACGGTTTTAAAAGGAATTAATTTAAAAGTTAAGCGCGGCGAGTGGCTTGGCATTATGGGAAGAACAGGGTCGGGAAAATCAACACTGATAAAAACATTTACAAGAATGATAGATCCGCCGCGAGGAGCGGTAAGGATTTTCGGAGTTGACGCTCATGATTGGCATTTGGAAGAATTACGCAAAATTTTCGCCGTAAGCCCGCAGGACAGTTATCTTTTTTCAGACTCAATAGCGAATAATATCGCTTACGGTTTGGATGACGGCGATTTTAGTTCACCTAACGAAAAAGAACAAAAAATAGATAACGCTGTTTCCTTTGCTTCTTTAACAAAAGATTTAAGTTCTTTCCGAAACGGAAAGGAAACGCTTGTAGGAGAGCGCGGTTTAACGCTTTCAGGCGGACAGAAGCAAAGGACGGCAATTGCCAGAGCAGTTATCATGGACAGCGAATTTCTTATTCTGGACGATTCTCTGTCCGCCGTCGATAACGAAACAGAGTTAAAAATACTGGAAGCGTTAAGAAGGGAGAGAAAGGGACGGACGACAATAATTATTTCGCATAGAGTTTCTTCTCTTAAATACGCCGATAACATTCTTGTTTTGGATAAGGGGAAAGTTCTTGAGTACGGAAGCCCGTCACAGCTTGTTTCGCAGGGCGGCTTCTACGGCAGAATGGCGGCGTTCCAAAAACTTGAATCGGGGGCGGTAAATGGCTGACAGTTATTTTGAAACAGATGATATAACCAAAGAATACGACAGCCGTATTATGCGGCGTATTATGTCGTACTTAAAACCGTACAAAAAAATTGTAATTATTACTCTTGCCGCTCTTGTTATTTCCACTCTTGGAGAACTTTATATTCCTGTTTTGCTCCAAAAAATAATTGACGGCGCTCTCCTGCAAAAAAATATTGCTTTTCTTATTCAAGGTTTCATTGAATATTTAATAATACTTGTCCTTGTTTTTGGTTTTACTTTTTTGCAGACATGGACGTCAAATCTTATGACTCAGGGCGTAATGAAGGATATGCGTCTTGGGCTTTTTAAAAAGACCCTATCCCAATCTACGGGTTATCTTTCACGCCACCCGGTGGGAAGAATTGTTACGCGGTTAACGAGTGATATTCAAACAATGGATGAATTTTTTACTACCGTACTTGTCGCTTTTTTAAAAGATATAGCGGTAATGGCGGGAGTTATTGTAACCATGTTTTTCCTTTCGCCTAAGATGGCAGTCGTTGTTGTTATCACCCTGCCGCCTGTGCTTGTTGTAACATTGATAAGCAGGGTAAAAGCGCGGGACGCATTCAGAAAACAAAGAACTGCTTCGTCAAAAGTGTACGCCTATCTTGCCGAGAGGCTTGCCGGAATGCAGGTGGTTCAGCTTTTCAGGCAGGAGAAAAAAAGTTTAAAAGAATTTTCGGAAGGCAATAGGGAATTTCTTGACGCGAACCTTGGGGAGATGTATGTGTTCGCTACGTTCAGACCAATTGTCGAATGGCTTTCAACTTTGACAATGGCAATTGTTCTTGTAGTCGGCGCGAAAATGGCGCTGTCGTTCTCTATGTCGCTTGGAGTTTTAATCGCTTTTATCAATCTTGTTCAAATGTTTTTTCAGCCTGTAACCGACATTGCGGAGAAATACACAATGCTTCAGTCGGCGATGGCGGGCGGAGAAAAAGTTTTTAAATTAATGGACACTGAAGAACATATACCCGATAACGGAACAGCGGAAATAACGGATGTACGCGGACACATTGAATTTGACAATGTACATTTTGCGTATAAGACAGGTGAAGATGTTTTAAAGGGGATAACGTTTTCAGTAAAACCGGGGGAAATGGCGGCGATTGTAGGATATACGGGCGCGGGTAAAACCACGATTATCAATGTGCTTGCCCGTCTTTGGGATATTGACGGAGGGGAAATTCGTATTGACGGCATACCCATTAAAAATATCCCTCTCGATAAATTACGCCGTTGTATAATGCCTGTTACTCAGGATGTAAATTTATTTTCAGGCACAATAGAGGAAAATATCAGTCTTGGGCTTGACCTATCACAGGAAGAAATTATAGAGGCGGCAAAAAAGGTTCATGCCCATGAATTTATTTCCGCCCTGCCTGACGGCTATAAAACGGAACTTTCCGAAAAAGCAACGAATATTTCCACTGGGCAAAGGCAGTTGATAAGTTTTGCCCGCGTTATTGCCCATAACCCCCGCGTAGTTATTCTTGATGAGGCGACAAGCTCTATAGATACCGAGACGGAGAGGCTGATTCAGCTGGGAATGAAGACGGTATTGACCGGCAGGACTTCATTTGTTATCGCCCACAGGCTTTCCACGATTAGGGACGCGGATAGAATTTTTGTTCTGTCCGCCGGTCGTCTGGCGGAAGAGGGCAGTCATGAGGAATTGGCGGCGAAAGACGGAATTTATTCGGGTCTTTACAGATTGCAATATGAGGATTAAACTATATATAGATGAAAAAAATGTTTTATCCGGTATTTATTACTCTGTTTCTGGCTCTGCCGGCGGGTCTTTTTGCCCAAGATAAGGATCATAAGCCCTATGTTTCTCAAATTAAGGTTGAGTCAAGGAATAATTTAACAAGGCTTTCATGGGTGGATTCCCCTGATGCGCGCGGCCCTGTCTATATTTTCAGATCCACTCGTCCGTTCAACGGCGCTATTCCGGCTAATATCAGACCTGTGGTTGTAAGATACGGAGAACAGTACTATATCGACGACTCCGACGACATGAAAAATGTTTATTATTTTATTGCGGCAAGCGATACGTCCGGCAAGAGATACGACATTATTCTGCCCAGAGTGAACAGTTCAAGCCTTATCCCTTCCCAATCCCCGGAAGAATTGGCGGCTATAGCCGAGGCGGAAAAAGCCGCGGCGGCTGAGAAATCGGGTATTTATAATTTAAAAGCAAGGCAGGACGGAGAAAGGGTAATTATTACTTTTGAGAAAGATGATAAAAACAAAAACGCTATTTTGTACCGCAGTATGCAGCCCATAGCCCGCTCTCAAGATTTGCTTAACGCCGTAATTGTACAATCTAAAATAAACTCGCCCTTTGTTGATTTCCCTGTTCCGGCGCCCGGGCTTTCATGGTATTACGCTGTAATTTATGAAGATGAGATAGCAGGCGGCAACATGGGAATTAAACCGGGAATAAACGCGACTGTGGCTCCTGTAACCGTAACAAGCGAACAGCCGCCTGAGCGTAATTTGCGCCCTATTCCCCTTCCTGAGCTTACGTTACGCAACACAGTCCCGGAAAGTTATTTTATGACGGAGATACCGGAGCAGATTCCATTAAATTCGGTTTCTGAAAATATTGTTCGCGATACAAATATGCCCTCTAAAGCTCCGTTACGATTAAAAAGACCGCGTGTTTTTTCGGTGGATTTAGTAGCGCCCACAGGCGGCGAAGAATCGGCTTTGTTTCAGATAATTACGGAGTCGTTTTTAACATTTAACTGGGAAGAAGCAAGAATCAATCTTCAGCATTATTTATCTTTGCCGAGATCAAGGGACATTGAGGTACGCGCTCGCTTTTATTTTGGGCAGACTCTGTACTATACCGGAAATTACCGTGAAGCATTAATGGAATTTATGTCGATAAGATCCACTCATCTTGCGGAAGCGAATAAATGGATAGAAGCGGTTTTATCGGCGATGGTATATTAACATAAAAAATTATAATTGACATAATTAACCTAAAATGTTATAAATTCTAAATAATAAAAGTTTTAGAGGAGTTAATTGTATGGAAGATGCGCATCCGTACGATAATAAACGTGTTTCTTTAAATTTTAAACGTCCTCGGCTTAACCAACTGTTTGCGGAAGCGGTAAAATATCCGCTGGTAGCGGTATGCGCCGGAGCCGGTTACGGCAAAACATGCGCAGTTCATGATTTTGCGCAAGAGTATCACGCTACTACATTTTGGCTGCAGCTTTCAGAGCGCGATAACACAAGCGTGCGTTTTTGGGAAAGTTATATACATGCTTTGATAAAGATTAACCCTCCGCTTGTAAAAGCGCTGACTAAAATGGGTTTCCCCGACACAGATGAAAAAATGAATCAGTATCAAATCTTATTAAACGAACTTGTGGAGAAAAAGAGGCGAATCATTGTTATGGACGATTTTCATTGTATTGAAGAGCCTTCCGTAATCAGGTTTATAGAGGAGTGTCTCCTTTTTAAAATGCCGCCCGGGACATCGGTGTTTCTTGTTTCACGCACTGTTCCCGATATTAAACCTGCCAATAAAGGCTACGATAAAAGAATATTTAACATAACAGAAGATGATTTGCGTTTTACTGAAAGCGAACTTACCCAATATTTCCGCAGTAAAAATATTTCCCTGTCCTATGAAAACTTGCGTGAAATAATGCAGGATACAGGCGGATGGGCATTTGCGATTAATTTTATCGCGCATTCTTTCCAAAAAGCGCCCGGATACTCAGGCTATGTGCGAAATGCCCTGCGGACAAATATATTCGGTATAATCGAAGAAGATCTTTGGAAAGACATTACTGTTTCCTTGCAGAATTTTTTGCTGCGCCTTTCGCTCATTGATCATCTGTCTATTGATTTAATTAATCAGCTGGCGGGAGATGATTCAAACCTTATTGCCGAATTTGAAAAATTAAACGCCTATGTGCGAAGGGACAACGATATCAACGCATACTTTATTCACCCCCTGTTTTTGGAATTTTTAACAACAAAGCAAGATTCTCTTTCGGAAGAACAAGCAAGGGAAACTTACGCTATCTCAGGCAGTTGGTGCGCGCGTAACGGTTTTAGGGTAGACGCTATTTCCTACTATGAAAAGACGGGAGACTATAGATCAATACTTTTAATTTTAGCCGGACTAACCACCCAAATACCGCATGATATCGCGAAATATGCGGCGCAAATTTTTGACAGAGCTAACGAAAATGTTTTTGATGAGGTGGAATTTCTTGCGGATATGCATTTGCGCACATATATTTGTCAGGGACTGCTGCAAAAATCGCTTGATTTGCTGAAACACTACGAAGAGAAATTTCTTAAACTGCCCGAAAGCGATCCTATTAATAACCGTACACTGACAAGACTCTATATTTGCTGGACATACATACGCTGTTTAATGAGCGTAACGGACGGTGTTTTTGATTTTGATGAGTGCATTGAAAAAGCCTGTAAACGAGTGCATGAAGAAGATTCGGGTAAACTCGACATTTATTATCCCGGAGCGTGGATAAACTTTGCCGGTTCTTCAAAGAAGGGCGGTCCTGAAGAATTTATCGCCGTTATAACCCGCAACCATGAGCATATACAAAAAAGTTATATGAAAGGATTCATGGCGGGAGAATTGGAGCTGGCGAAAGGCGAATTGGAATTCTACCGCGATAATACTTCTTCCGCGGAGACTCATATTAATCTTGCCGTGAAGCAGGCGCGTGCGGAAAAACAATTCGGACTTATGCACAGGGCGTTGTTATACGGTTTGCGAATTGCCGCCGCACAGGGAAATTTTTTGCTTATGGAACAAACTCTTAAAGAGACAAAAGCCCAACTGGACGAACTTGATTATGTAAATCGTTTTATAGATTATGATGTTTCTCTTTCATGGTATTTTTATTTTCTTGCCATGCCGGAAAAAGCGGCTGATTGGCTTAAAGAAGATTTTTTTATTTACAGCCACGCCGCTTTTATTGATAATTTTTGGAATCAAATAATTGCGCGTCTTTGTTATGCGGAAAGAAAATTTTCACCTTTGCTGTCGTACATAGAGGAAATGAAGCGCAGAGAGTCTTTTTTATTCGGACGAATTGAAATGCTGGCAATGGAAGCTTGCGTCCATTACAAAATGAAAAACAAAGAAAAAGCTTTTGCAGTATTTGAAGAAGCGTACAAAAACGCAGAACCTAACGGTATACTAATGCCGTTTATTGAAATGGGCAAAGATATGCGTACTTTAACATCCGCTATCCAAAAAGAATCAAGAAAAATAATTCCCGACTCTTGGCTGGAAGATGTCAACCATAAATCCGCCACTTACGCAAAACATCGCTCTCATATCATCGCAAAATATACGCAATCAAGCGGTACGGCCGGCAGTATTGCTTTGTCCCCTCGTGAAGCCGAGATTTTAAACGACATTTCCCACGGTCTTTCCCGCGCCGAAATTGCTGCCTCCCGCAAACTGTCAATTAATACGGTGAAAATGATAATCACCAAGATACACAATAAACTTGGCGCTGAAAACTTAGCCGACCTTATCCGTATAGCTGTAGAACGAAAATTAATTTCATAAAACTCACGCAAAGGGTGTATTTTGCGATTCAGGTTTTTGTTGTTTATGTACAATTTTTAGAACGCCAATACTTACTTTTAAAGTATGAAAGATCTATTGAACAAGTGGCGTTTTTTCGGGCTTGAGGAAAATGAGTACAAAAAATCTCTGAAAAGTATATTTGCAAAAAATTTTGAAAAAACTATTTCCAGTTGCAGGCAAGACGATAAATTCTTATGTGTCTCTATTTTAGATATTGATTTTTTTAAAGAGTACAATGACTATTACGGTCATCCGCAAGGCGATGAATGTCTGCGCTCTGTCGGTAAAGCTCTGAATGATCTGCAAAGAAAAATGAATTTTTACGCATCCAGAATCGGCGGGGAAGAATTTGCCATTATTTGGTTCGAGAAAGATCCTTCTAACGTGTATAACACAGCTTCAGTTATAAGGGATATGATATGCCGTTTACATATACCGCATGAAAAATCAAAGGTTTCGTCTTATGTGACTGTCAGTATCGGAGTATATGTGGTGCGCTGCGGCTCCTACGATGTTGACTCTTTGTACAATTTGGCGGATAAAGCCCTCTATACCGCCAAAAAGAGGGGGCGTAACCGCATCGTTATCAATTTCCCCGATAAATTACTCAAAGAATTAGTGAAAAAAATGGCATAACTTAGCAATATTTATCGTTTTTTCAGCAATGTTGACTCATTTAATGTTTTTCTATATAATAGTATATAGAAAAATGAAAATAAAAAGCGCCGATAAAAAAAATACTTCCGACAAACGAGAGGTTATTCTTGACGCTTTGAATAAATCCATAGAAATATTTTCTCTCAATAAAGAAGGTTCATTTGATGAAGTAATGACCAACGGTATACGTCCTTTTGCGGATGCGGTTGGTCTTGACCGTGTGGTTTTTTACAGAGTGATGGATATTGAAGGGAGCAAGCATTTTGGGCAAATATACCGATGGGACAAGTCCGAAGGCGGTTTGATGTCTCTTGCGGAAGAACTTAAAATTTTGCCCAATATCCCTGTTCTGGAACATTGGATATCGATTACAGCAAAAGGTGAATGTGTAAGAATACGAGAAAGCGATTACAATGAAGCCCAAGCGGCTTTTTTGAAAGTTTATGGTATTAAATCTATACTGATGAAGCCCATTTTTACGCATGGTGATTTATGGGGGACGGTAACATTTCAGGATCATGCCAACGACAGATATTTTGATGAGGACTGTTCCGATTTGTTGCACTCGGCGGCGCACATATTTTCAAACGCTATCATCAGAGCCGAAACAGGACGAAGCGCCGAAGATGCGATCAAAACTCTGAAACGCCGCGAAAAAATTGAAGCCGCGCTGAACAGAGCCGCTATTATGTTTTTATCGCAAAATGAAAAAACATTTGAAGCGACCATGACGGCGGGCATAAAGGAAATCGCCAATTCGCTGGATTTGGACAGGTTTTCCATTTGGCGTAACTTTCTTGTGGGTGACGTAATACATGTGTCACAGATATACCGCTGGGACAGAGAATCAGGCGGAACAACAATGCCGACAAAAGGGCTTGAGAATGTAACTTACGCCCAGCTTGCGCCGAGATGGGAAAAACTTCTTGCTTCAGGCGAAACTATTAACAGCCCCGCAAGACTTTTGCCGGAAGCTGAAATGTTAAAAACATTCGGCTGCGTTACTGCGTTTGTTACGCCTATTTTTATCAACAATAATTTTTGGGGTTTTGCTCTTCTTGAGGATCGTCATAATGAACGTTTTTTTGAAGCAGACAGCGTTGAAATAATGCGTTCCGCCGCTTTCCTTTGCGCAAACACCGTTATGCGAGCGGATATGGAAGATGAACTTGCCAGCGCCAACGAATTTAACCAAGCCATTCTTAACGCTTCGCCTGTTGGCTTTACGGTTTTTGCCGAAGACTTGCGCGTTATTGACTGCAGCGACATAACTTTAAAAACATTGGGAACTACAAAAAAATATTATCTTGAACACTTTCCCGAATTTTCACCTGTATACCAGAGCGACGGCATAAAATCCGCTGATAAAGCGGTTGAAATAATGAAGCGGGCATTCAAAGGCGAGAAACTGGTGTTAGAGTGGGATAATTGTTCGGCTATGGGAGAAATTATTCCTTATGAAGTTACGCTGTTACGCGCGACATATAAAGGAAAAAATGTGGTGCTGGGTTATCAATACGATTTACGCAGTATTAGAAAGATGACAGAAAGCATACGAGTACAGGGCGAACTGCTAAAAATGAGACTGGAACAGCAAGAGTTAATCTCAGAGCTTTCAAGAGGATTTATTTCATCAGGCGATTCACAATCACTGGTAAATGAAGCTGTCGCCAAGATGGGACGCTACCATGGTGTAACATTGGTGTTTGTTTTCACTATCGATTATGATCATAAAAATACTCAACTGGCGTATCATTGGACTGCCGACAGTTCTCCGCCGCGAACGGCAATAGCTAATCTATATGAGTATATAATGAATATTTTTCCTTTAACTCTGCCGGACTGCGCCACACTGCCGATAGTTGCCTGCGATGATACATCCTTAAACTCCGAAAAAGTTTTTCAGGCGCTCTATGCCGTTGGTATTAAAGCGATCATCAGCGCGCCGCTTTATGTTGACGGCCGCTTATGGGGCGTATTATGCGTAGAGCAGAGCAGTATACGTAAGTGGACGGAAAATGAAAAGGGATTTATCGCCATGGCGGCAAGAACAATCGCCGGTATAATTATGCGCGACATTTATACTTTAAAACTAAAAGAAGCGCTGAATAAGGCAATGGAAGCAAGCAAAGCAAAGAGCGAGTTCCTTTCCAATATGAGCCATGAAATGCGTACGCCGTTGAACGCAATAACAGGTATGACGACAATAGGAAAAAACGCAAAAGATGTGGAGCGCAAAGATTACACGCTGGATAAAATTCAAGATGCGTCAAATCATCTGCTTGGTGTTATTAACGATGTGCTTGATATGTCAAAAATTGAAGCCAATATGCTGGAATTGTCTCCTGTTGAATTTAATTTTGAGAAGATGCTGCAAAAAGTAGCCGCGGTTGTAAACTTCCGCGTGGACGAAAAACAGCAAAATCTTTCGATGCATATTGACAGTAAAATTCCCAAAACCTTGATAGCTGATGATCAGCGCTTGTCTCAAGTTGTTACCAATCTTTTGAGTAACGCTGTTAAATTCACGCCGGAAAAAGGTTCGATTACGCTTGAAGCGCGTTGTATAGAAGAGAAAAACAATTACTGCACAATACAAATTTCCGTAATTGATACCGGAATCGGCATAAGCGAAGAACAGCAGAAACGCTTGTTTAACCCTTTTCAGCAGGCGGAAGCCGGCACAACGCGCAAATACGGAGGAACCGGACTGGGGCTTGCCATTTCTAAAAGCATTGTAGAATTGATGGGCGGAAAAATTTGGGTAAAATCCGAACCCGATAAAGGCTCGACTTTTAATTTTTCAATTAAAATGAAATGCAGCGAAGCAAAGGAATGTATAGAACAAGAAGAAGAAAAGAAAAAAGAAACGACTGAGAATATAAACGGCATTTTTGCGGGACGCCGTATTTTGCTGGTAGAAGATATGGAAATTAACCGCGAAGTTGTGCTTGCTTTGCTTGAATCGACGAAGTTGGAAATAGACTGTGCGGAAAACGGCAAAGAAGCCGTTCGTATGTTCAGCCTGATGCCGGAAAGATACGGTTTAATTTTCATGGATATACAGATGCCGGAAATGGACGGCTATGAGGCGGCGCGGCGAATCAGGGCTATTGAAAATGAACACGGTGCGAGTAATAAAAGCATGGAGTTTCCGAAAGATCGTGATGTTAGCACGAGTTTCGCCGAAGGTGCGAGTAATAAAAGCATGGAGTTTCCGAAGGAAACTCCTAAGCAATTATTGGAATTCCCAAGGGGAATTCCAATAATTGCAATGACCGCTAATGTATTTAAAGAAGACATTGAAAAATGTATTAACGCCGGCATGGACGATCATATCGGTAAACCGATTGATTTTGAAGAAGTTTTGGAGAAACTTCGATATTATTTAAAGGGGTGAATAAAGAAATGCCAAAGAGATTTTCAAGCTTAACTATACACAAAATTTTAGCGGTATTATTTTTACTTGTCATTTTATCGGGTTGTGAAAAATTCTCCAAAAAAGCGGATGATGAAATCTCGGCGTTTACTTCGTACAGGGATATTCCCGGAGTAACGGATGATGAAATAAAAGCCATTGAGGCGCTTAAATTAAAATATACCTTTTTTGAGTACGGTATGCTTCCTTCCGCAGAAACTTTTATAAAAGAAAACAGTGAGACCGGAGGATTTACAGCGCTTTTCTGCGAATGGCTTTCACAGTTATTCGACATTCCGTTTAAACCGGCTATTTATAAGTGGGACGATTTACTTGCGGGGATTAACTCAAAAGAGATTGATTTTACGGGTGAAATGACAACGACTGAAGAACGTAAAGAAATTTATTTTATGACCGATGCTATTGTGAAAAGATCCGTAAAAAGCTTCAGATTTACCGGCAGCAAACATGTTAATGATATTATTCAGTCCGGTCTTCTGCGCTGCTGCTTCTTGAAAGACACAACGACAATAAATGACGTTACCTCGCGGTTAACCGGCAAGTACTCGGTTGTAACCGTTAATGATTATATTTCAGCTTACAACAAACTTAAAAAAAGAGAAGTTGACGTCTTCTTCGCCGAAAGTTCGTCGGAATTTGTTTTTGATATGTACGATGATATAATAACGGAAGATTTTTTCCCGATTATTTACAGTTCTACTTCCATGATGACTAATAACGAAGAACTTCGTCCAATCATATCGGTTGTGCAAAAAGCTCTTCGCCGAGGAGCCTCAAATTATTTGAACCTGCTGTACAAGATGGGAGAAAAAGAATACAGACGGCAAAAATTAATTATGCGTTTATCAGAAGAGGAAAGAACGTATATACGCAAACATCCGATTATATTGATTGCCGCCGAATATGGTAATTATCCGGTTAGTTTTTACAATAAATATGAAAAAGAATGGCAGGGAATTTCCCATGATATTTTAAAAGAAATAAATCATCTTACAGGTTTAACTTTTAAAATAGCAAATAATCAAAAAACCGATTTGCCTGAATTATTGCAAATGCTGGAAAGCGGGAAAGTGTCCATGATAAGCGAACTTTATCGTATAAAAGAAAACAAGGATACGTTTTTATGGCCGGAATCATCGATAATGATAGATACTCTTGCGTTAATTTCAAGATCGGACTATCCGGCAATTTATATCAACGATATTTTGAGTATAAAAATAGGATTAATTAAAGGAACCGCATATTCATCATTATTCAGAGCATGGTTTCCGGAGCATAATAAAATAGTGGAATATGAAAACTCTGTCGAAGCTTTTAACGCTTTGGAACACGGCGATATAGAAGCTGTAATGGCGAATTTCAGCCAGCTTCTTATGCTGACCAATTATCATGAACGTTCAAACTTTAAGGCAAACTTTGTGTTTGATTTTTCTTTTGAATATACTTACGGATTTAATAAAGAAGAAACAATTTTGTGTTCTATCGTAGATAAGGCGCTGCACCTTATCGATACGGTAGGGATTTCAGGGCAATGGATGCGGAGAACTTATGATTACAATGCTAAATTGGCAAGGTATCAGCATCCGTTGTTAATAGGAGCGGCAATTTTACTTCTTTGTGTTCTTGTGTTTGTGTTTATTTTAGTTCAAAGAAAAAAAATACTGGAAAAGTGGCTTGAAAGTATCGTATATAAGCGCACTACCGAGATTTACGAACAGCATATACTTGTAAGTCTGGTCAATGATATTGCGGTCATTTTGCTGGAATCGGATGCGGGAGATTATTTAGACGCTATAACCAAAGGTATGGAGATGATTGGCCATTATGTGAAAGTAGATCGCGTCAGCATTTGGCAGAATCAAAGGCAAAACGACGGGAAACTCTATTACAGGCTTGTATGTCAATGGGGTAATAAAGGACTGCCCATATTGGAAGAGAATAAGGATTTTTCGTATCAGGAGATTATGCCGAACTGGGAAGTTCTATTTAATAGAGGAGGATATGTAAACGCTATTGTCGATAACATCACGGAGCCTGAGCGTACATATTTATCGAAATTTGAAATTCAATCTCTGTTAGCTCTTCCGATATTCTTAAAGGATAAATTTTGGGGTTATGTCAGTTTTGATGATTATCATAACAAGCGAACTTTTCCGGAAACCGAAATGTTTGTTCTGCGTTCGTGGGGTTTGCTTGTTGTCAGCGCAATTCAGCGCGGCGAAATAGCTTTTAATATGCAGAATACCCTTACGGAACTTACAAAACTAAAGCAAGAATTAGAGACCGCTCTTTCCGCCGCAGAAGCGGCAAGCCGCGCCAAGTCCACATTCCTTGCCAATATGAGTCATGAAATACGCACGCCCATGAATGCGATTATCGGAATGAGCGCGATAGGAAAAACCGCCTCCGATATTGAGCGCAAGGATTACTGCTTTACCAAAATTGAAGGCGCATCCCAGCACTTGTTAGGTGTAATTAATGATATTCTGGATATGTCCAAAATTGAAGCAAACAAGTTTGAGCTTTCTCCGATTGAATTCCATTTTGAAAAAATGTTACAGCGGGTTGTAGATGTAGTCAATTTCCGAGTTGAAGAAAAAAAGCAGAAATTTACCGTGCATATAGATCACGATATTCCCGAAATCCTTATTGCAGACGACCAGCGGCTTGCGCAGGTTGTTACAAACCTTATCGGCAACGCCGTTAAATTCACGCCCGAAAACGGGGCTATTGCTCTTGACACAAAATTTTTAGGAGAAGAACACGGTCTGTGCAACATAGAAATTTCAGTAACCGATTCTGGTATCGGTATAAGCGAGGAACAGCAGAAAAATCTGTTTAAGTCATTCCAGCAGGCGGAAGCCGATACGTCGCGCCGCTTCGGCGGATCCGGTCTTGGTCTTGTTATTTCACGTAACATTATAGAAATGATGGGCGGAAAAATATGGGTAAAATCCGAGACGGGAAAAGGTTCTACTTTTTCTTTTACAATAAAAGCGAAGAAGGGCAACCAGACAAAGCAAAAGCTTCTTGCGGACGGCATAAAACGGGAAAATTTGCGTATTCTCGCAATAGACGATGACCCTGATGTTTTATTATATTTTAAAAATATAGTGCAAAGAATCGGCGTATCCTGCGACACCGCTGTAAACGGAGAAGAAGCGATTAAGCTGGTGGAAAAGAACGGCAGTTACAATATTTATTTTGTGGACTGGAAAATGCCGGGCATGGACGGAATAGAACTGACAAAAAAATTAAAAGAGCAGTCGTCGGATTCGGGACATTCAGTAGCAATAATGATTTCCGCAGTTGAATGGAGTATGATTGAAGATAAAGCCAGAAATGCGGGTGTTGACAGTTTCCTGTCCAAACCGCTCTTTCCGTCTACCATAGCCAATATAATAGACAATTGCCTTGGGATAGAGCATAAAGAGCATAAGAAGAAAGAGGAAAAACCTATCGACGGGGTTTTTGCCGGACGGCATATATTGCTGGCGGAGGACGTGGAAATAAATCGGGAAATAGTGCTGGCTCTGCTTGAACCTACCAAGCTGGAGATAGACTGCGCCGAAAACGGCAAGGAAGCTGTCCGCAAATTCAGCGAAGTGCCCGATAAATACGAATTAATTTTCATGGACGTACAGATGCCCGAAATGGACGGCTATGAAGCGACTCGCCGCATCCGTGCGCTTGAGGCGGAATTACATTCGGCTTCGAATGATCACGTTTCTGCTGAACAAAATAGTAATATTGCCATAAAGATTTCGAAAAAACTACAAAAAGAAAATACCAATAAAGATTATAATAAAAAAGGGTTATCTAAAAAATTATCCAATCAACCGCCGGAAAAGTTGAAGGGAATTCCGATAATTGCAATGACCGCAAATGTTTTTAAGGAAGATATTGAAAAATGTTCCGCCGCAGGCATGAACGGTCATGTCGGCAAACCGTTGAATTTTAACGATGTTATGGAAAAATTGAACAGTTATTTGGGACAATAGGGGAGATGTCATTTATGAAAATTAAGATGCCGATATCTTTGTCAAAAAGTCCGCTTTATGTGCAATTAATATTTACCGGTTTTGCGTTTTTCTTGATGATTGTTTTAAGTTGTCTTTTTGTAAACAGAATTGTTCGTGACAATCTGGTGCGCAATACGGAATGCGTTCTTGATTATTTGCAAGCCCAAATTGAAACAGATGTTACTGAAATAGAGACAATGCTGAGTACTTATTCGCAAACTGTGCGCAGTATGGTCATTAAGGGAGAAAGTATCGGTAAGATAATGGATTACACCAATGATATCTCGTCTTTTTTACGATCAATAGAAAGAAAAAGAATGCCGATTAACGGTGTTTATGGTTACATAGAAAAAATTCCTAACGGACCTGTCTTTTTTAACGGACTTGATATGCGCATACCCGACAATTATTCGCCGACGGAACGCCCATGGTACAGAATCGCTCGTGAGACAGCCGGCGAAACCATTGTAGGAACAGCGCCTTACCACGACCTGGTAACAAATGAACTTGTTATAACTTATTTATGCAATATTTTTGACGACAAAAATGACCGTTTAGGCGTTGTATGTGTTGATGTAAGCGTTAATTTTATCGGAGAAAAAGTTGTTAATATGATTCATGCAAAAAACGGTTTTGGATATTTGGCGGCTCAGGATTTAACTTTGTTATGCCATTCCAATCCCGATTTTATAGGAAAGAAAATGTCTGATCCTGTAATTCCTCTTTCAAAATTTACAAATCAGCTTTTGGAGAAAGGAAAAATTTCGGAAACTCCTATGGTAAATTGGAAAGGAGAGCCTGCCGTTTACTTTGCCCGAAGGCTTCCAAACAGCTGGTATTTGGGTTTTTTAACAATAAGAAGCCTTTATTATCAGAAAGTTAGGCAAATGGAACTGATTTTGAGCATTCTCGGCGTAACGCTTGCTACTGTGCTTATTTTTGTGCTGATTAAAGTTGACGCCGCCAGAAATAAATCGGATTTGGAGAGCAGACATAAAAGCGCGTTTCTTGCCAACATGAGCCACGAGATACGCACGCCGATGAATGCGATAATCGGTATGATCGCTGTTGGAAAATCCGCCAACGATATTAATCGCAAAGATTATTGTTTGACTAAAATAGAAGACGCATCTAACCATCTGCTTGGAGTAATAAACGATATTCTGGATATGTCAAAAATCGAAGCGGATAAATTTGAGCTTTCTGTTATAGAATTTAATTTTGAAAAAATGCTCCAGCGTGTGGTGAATGTTGTCAATTTCCGCATAGATGAAAAGGCGCAAAAATTCTCCGTACATATTGACAGTAATATTCCCAAGACGTTAATAGGGGACGATCAAAGGTTTGCGCAGGTTCTTACCAATCTTTTGAGTAACGCTATTAAATTTACTCCCGAAAAGGGTTCTATTACTCTTAACGCTCGTTTTGTTAAAGAAGAAAACGGCATTTGCACTTTACAGATAGGTGTAACCGATTCGGGAATAGGCATAAGTCCAGAGCAGCAGGCGAAACTTTTCCAATCTTTTGAGCAGGCGGAATCCAGTACAACACGCAAATACGGAGGCACAGGTCTTGGGCTTGCTATAAGCAAAAGAATAGTTGAAATGATGGGCGGAGAAATATGGATAAACTCCGAAATCGGAAAGGGCGCAACTTTTGCGTTTACGGTTCAAATAAAACGAGGCGCAAAAGAAAAGCAAGCGCCTTTAGATCCGAGTGTGAATAAAAATAATATCCGTATTTTGACGGTAGACGACGACCCTGACATTTTAACATATTTCACGGGTATTACCAAAGAGTTCGGCATATCATGCGACACTGCGGCAAGCGGAGAAGAGGCGCTTGAGCTTGTAAAACAAAAAGGGGCGTATCATATTTATTTTGTAGATTGGAAGATGCCTGTTATGGACGGCATACAGCTGACACATGAACTTAAAACCAGAACCCCCGATAATTCCGTAGTGATAATGATTTCCGCCGCAGAATGGACTGCGGTTGCGGACGAAGCAAAGAAAGCCGGAGTTGACAAATTCTTATCCAAGCCGTTATTTCCGTCCACCATTGCTGAAATTATAAACGAATGTATGAGCATAGACAAACGGCATGTGGAAAAAGTACGCGCGAATATTGAAGGAATCTTTACAGGGCGGCGTATACTTCTTGTGGAAGATGTTGAAATTAACCGTGAAATTGTTCAGACCCTGCTTGAACCTACGCAGTTGCAAATAGACTGCGCTGAAAACGGAAAGGAAGCCGTGCGAATGTATGAAGCAAATCCCGATAAATACAACCTTATTTTCATGGATGTTCAAATGCCCGAAATGGACGGCTACGAAGCCACCCGCCGCATCAGAGCTTTTGAAAAAGAACACAGCACGAGTTTCACCGGGAATAAAAGCAGCACGAGTTTCACCGGGAATAAAAGCATGGAGTTTCCGAAGGAAACTCCTAAGCTATTATCGGAACGCCCGAAGGGAGTTCCGATAATAGCAATGACTGCGAATGTTTTTCATGAGGATATTGAAAGATGCGAAGAAGCCGGTATGAACAGCCATATAGGGAAACCGATAGACATTAACGAAGTAATGGCGAAATTACATTTTTATTTGGCTTAAATTCGCGATTAATGTTTTAACCGATCAACTATGGCGTCGATAAATTCCCATGAATTATAAATCTTGTCGGGTTGAGGATCGGAAAGTTTTGCCAAATCGCCGGTCATTATTCCGTCTTCTATAGAGCCGATTACCGCTTCTTCAAGCTGTTTCGCAAAATCAGCCAGTTCAGGCAATTTGTCGATTTCCGCACGTTTTGCAAGAGCGCCGCTCCACGCAAAAATAAGAGCGGTGGGGTTTGTGCTTGTTTTTTCTCCCTTTTTATAGCGGTAGTAATGCTGCTGAACAGTACCGTGAGCCGCTTCATATTCAAAAGTACCGTTAGGAGAAACAAGAACGCTTGTCATCATGGCAAGGCTTCCCGCAGCGCTTGCAATCATATCGCTTTGAACGTCGCCGTCGTAATTTTTGCACGCCCATAAAAATCCGCCTTCGCTTTTTACAGCGCGGGCTACGGCGTCATCTATCAATGTGTAATAATAATCAATGCCGGCGGCTTCGCATTTTTCTTTGTACTCGGTTTCGTATACTTCGTTGAAAATTTCTTTAAAACGGCCGTCGTATGTTTTGGAAATAGTGTCTTTTGTGGCGAACCAAAGGGGAAGTTTTTCCGAAATTGCGTAAATAAAACAGGCGCGGGCGAAATTTCTGATTGATTCATCAAGATTATGCATTCCCTGAACAACGCCCTTCCCGCTGAAATCCGCTACTTTTATACGGTGTTCTGTTCCGTCGGTTTTAGTGTAAACCAGTTCCACCATGCCGGGTTCGTCAATTTCCATTTCCGCCGCTTTGTAAACATCGCCGTAAGCATGACGCCCGATAACGATGGGGGATTCCCATGTGGTAACGGAAGGCTTTATTCGGCTTACTGAAATTGGCTTGCGGAATACAGTTCCGTCAAGCATCGCCCTGATTGTCGCATTGGGGCTTGGAAGCAGATATTTAAGATCATACTCTTTTTTTCTCGCTTCATTTGCCGTAATTGTAGCGCACTTTACGCCTACGCCGTGCTTTTTAATCGCTTCCGCCGATTTTACCGTTACATCATCGTTAGTATCATCCCTGTTTTTAAGACCAAGGTCGTAATATTCGGTTTTTAGATCGACAAAAGGAAGGAGCAGTTTATCCTTTATAACCGCCCACAAAACACGGGTCATCTCGTCTCCGTCTATTTCGACAATAGGGTTTGTCATGCTGATTTTTGCCATGTCTACAGTATAGCGATTTTTTTATGGCGTGTAAACCACCATTTTTTCAAAAAAAGACCATCTGTTCCCTGAGTTTGCCTAAGGGGCTTGAAGGGTACTTTTATTTTATTTTTAAAATAGCTTCTTCGATTGACACTTCGATGTTATGTCTTTCCGCAATGTCCCGCAAAGTAACTGTATCGACGAGCGGATTTTTACCCGGTATTATCACATAACGCAGTCCCTTTTTTTCGGCGAGTTTATATTGTTTAACAAGCTCGAGATTTTCCGTAAAAACTTCGCAGGGTACTCCTTTTTTCCGCAATTTTCCGGCAAGCGCTTGATACTGACCTGATTTTTCGGCGTCCACGAAAGCTATGGCGGCGATACATTTGTTTGCGTCGGGCAGTTTGTTTAGGCTTTCAAGGGCGGCAAGAAGGCGGTCAAGACCGATTGACGAGCCTACTCCGCTGATTGAATCCTTGTCTTTTGAGTATAATCCTGCCAGATTGTCATATCGCCCGCCCGAACAGATTGATCCGATATCGGGAAGATCGTTTAAAAATGTTTCAAAAACTACGCCTGTGTAATAATCAAGCCCTCGTGTAATTGAAGGAGCAAGAACAAAGGGATCGTCTTTTTTGTTTTCATCTGATGCGTCATCAAGGATGGATGCTTCCAGCATATGCCGATGCAGAGAAGCCAGCCGCTCCGCTTCAGGGCAGTCGCCGCCCGACAATTCCGTTATGCGATCAAGCGTTTCCGCAAAACTGCCCTTTGCGCCGATAAACTCAAGAATTTTTGCGGCGTTTTTTTCTCCTGCAAGCTCTGTCAGTGTTTTTCGGGTCTCGTCTTCGCCTACTTTTGAAAGTTTATCAACGGCGCGAAGGACATCGGCGGATTTTTCGCTCTGCCCGATGTGTGAAAGGAAGCGGTTAAAAAGCCCTCTGTGGTTTACATGGATAGTGATATCCAATCCCAGGTTAAGAAGGGTAGAGCGGATTAAATATAAAATCTCAAAATCAGCCGCCGCGCTGTCGCTGCCTATTATGTCAAAATCGCACTGAGTAAATTCACGGTAGCGTCCGCGCTGTGTGTTCTCGCCGCGCCACACTTTGCCGATATGGTAGCGTTTAAAGGGGAATGTAAGCTCCGTTTTATGCAAGGCGACATAACGGGCAAAGGGTACTGTTAAATCGAAACGAAGGGCGACATCCCGCTCTCCGTTGTCCTTAAAACGGTAGATTTGTTTTTCCGTTTCGCCGCCGCCTTTTCCAAGCAGGATTTCAGCGTATTCAAGAGCGGGGGTATCAATGGGAACAAAGCCGAAGGAGAGAAATGTGTTTTCAATGTTCTCGGTTAATCCGCGGCGGACAATTTCCGTATGGGGGAGAAAATCTCTAAACCCTTTAAGAACCTTAGGTTCGATATATGCAGCCATATTGATACTATATGTTAAAAGCCTAAAATGGGCAAGGTGTATCAGGAAGAGATATCACAAAGGACACAAAGGGGGGAAAGTGTTATACTGAATCCATGTCAGACGATGCGGTACATGTTAAAAGTGAAAAGTTTATAAAGATGACCACTTCCCCTGTGGAGAAGAGCGTCCTTGAGCTTGCGGGACCGAGTATTTTAATCATGTTAATTTCCGCAGTCTACAATATGACCGACACTTTTTTTGTCAGTACTTTGGGAACAAGCCATGTAGGAGCTGTCGGAATAGCGTTTCCGTTAATGGCGATTATTCAAGCGCTCGGTTTTTTCTTCGGACAGGGATCGGGAAATTATATATCAAGAGCTTTGGGTGCGCAGAAAAACGAGGACGCTTCCCGCATGGCGGTAACGGGGCTTGTCAGCGGTTTTATTGCCATGTCAGCAGTAGCCGTTATAGGACTTGTTTTTATCGGGCATTTGGCGGATTGGCTCGGCGCGACACCGACAATAAAACCTCATGCAAAGGAATATATTGTTTATATTCTGCTCGCTTCCCCTTGGATAGTATCCGCCAATGTATTGAATCAACAGCTTCGTTTTCAGGGAAGCGCCGCAATAGCGATGTTCGGAATGTTATCGGGAGCGATTTTAAATATTTTTCTTGATCCGCTTTTTATTTTTGTTTTTAAGTGGGGCATAAAGGGAGCGGCAATCGCCACGCTGATAAGTCAGATAATAAGTTTTTGCATTTTATTTTTTTATTGCTCTACACGCAAAGGAAATATCCCGATAAAATTCAAGTATTTTTCGCCTTCTGCAAAGCGTTACTCTGAAATGTTTAAGGGCGGAGTTCCCGCTCTTATCAGGCAGAGCCTTATGAGTATAGTGTCTATCATTATTAATCATTTTGCAAAGCCGTACGGGGATGCGGCAATCGCCGCGATTTCAATTTCCAATAGGATAGCCATGTTTGCAATGTCGGTTGTTCTCGGCTTTGGTCAGGGATTTCAGCCCGTGTGCGGATTTAATTACGGAGCGAAATTGTACGGCAGAGTAAAAAAAGCCTTCTGGTTCTGCGTAAAATTTTCCTGCGGCATTTTACTTGTAATCGCGGCAGTAATGGCAATATTCGCTCCGCAGATAATAGCGTTATTCCGAAAAGACGATTTAGACGTAATAGCGATAGGCGCAATAGGGCTAAGATTTCAATGTATAAGCCTGCCTTTTTCAGGCGCGTTAGTAATGGTAAACATGATGACCCAGACAATGGGAAGAGCGTTAGACGCAAGTATTGTAGCTTTATCCCGTCAGGGAATATTTTTATTCCCAAGCCTTCTCATTTTAGCGCCGCTCCTCGGTCTTAACGGCATTCAGCTTGCAAGACCCGTATCCGAGCTTGCAAGCATGGTTGTTGTAATTCCCATAATGATAAAAACGCTTAAAAGTTTGTCTGTGCCTGATGGGATAGAAAATCCAAACAGTTGAATGTAAGCTTAATCTACAATTTCCCAAACGCATAGCTAACAACAGAATCTTTTACCGTAACAATACAATAAGCTTTATTGGTATTGTAATCCTCAATAGATATATATTTAACATTTCCGGTTTCGTTTATAAAACGTCTGTGTGCGTGACCGGAAAATACAAAGCAGCACTTGTTTTTTAATATGGAAACTATACGGGCTCTTTCCTTGGCGTCTGAAAATTGTTGTACGTCAACAGGTCCGTCGGCAAAGAGATTGACGTGGGTAAAAACAAAATTTCTTCCGGAAGAATATTTAATTACGTTTTCAAGCCAATCTAACTGTTTTTTGCCGAAAAAACAATTGGCGGAATCTAAAATAAATAGATTAATTCCGTTTCCGGTAATTTTATAACATGTTGAGCCTATAAGAGTTTTCCAATTATTCCAGTTGTTACGAAGAACGTCATGGTTTCCGATAACAGGATAACAAGGAACATTAAATTGATCAGCCATTTCCATAAACTTCTTAATATCTTTTTCGGCTCCGTAATCGGTAATATCGCCGGTAATAACGGCAAATTCAATTTGTGTGTTATTTTGTATAAATTCCGCCATTTTATCCAGTCCCGATGTACTGCCGTCTTTGATATGTGTATCTGTAAATACAATAAATGAATAATCATTTTCATTTGTCAAAGAAAGCGTTGTCCACCCTTTTGAGTTAAGATATGTAAGATTGTCTTTTACAGCCAGACGTTCGTCAAGATCGTTTGTCGCTAAGTAATCAAAAAAATCCTTGCATCCCGATAAAAAAAATCCGTTTAAAAGGAGAATGATAAAAATAATTTTTACTGAATGTTTTACCATGAGAATCTTGCCCCTCCTCGCCAGCCGAATCCGTAAAAAACAGATAATAAACCGTCGCCGCCGCTCTGCATCAATTCAAAATCATTTATTATAGACCATTTATTGTTAATTCGTATTAAGGTGTTTATGCTGAAAGAATATGCGCTTATGTTTCTAGCATAAAATTCGTCAAAATTACCGAGGCTTACTCCAATGCGAAGCGTTTCCTTGTTAATAAAATTGAAGTAGACGCATGACGAAAGTATAGATTCAAATTGCGGCTGCTCTTCAAAAAATGATGTAAATCTTGAATTTAAACCGATTGATACTCCCGCGCGTTTTGCGTTAAACGATATATACGGAAGAACGGAGTGAATAGATGTTTCATATTCATATAAATTATTGTAGATATATAAAAGCGAAAAACTAACCGGTACTTTGGAAAAAGGTGAATATTTGCCGCTTAAGAATAGGCTTAAATCTGAAAGCTCCTCGCTTTTTTTAAACGAAATGCCGCTTCTGAATTTGCATATTTTATTTAATTCAATTCCGCCTGCCGCAGACATACCGGCATTATACTCAAACCCTCGGTTATATTCTCCGATTAGACGCGCTTCAATTTCTTTTTCGGTTAATTCTATACCGTAAACAGAACGAACGCAAAGAATTAAAATAAATGACAAAAAAACAAAATATTTTGCATTCATGGTAATATTTTACCATAAATGGAAAATAATGACTATATATTAATTTAATATTGAATTCTGCGGCGGTCCCGGTTAATTTGTTTGTTTTGGGGTTCCAATCGTCCTGATTAATTCGCCTGTAACCGCATCCCATTGTTTGACGGTTGTATCGCGAGAGCCTGAAATTATTTGTTTGCCGTCTGGGCTGAAAGCCACGGAAATAACCCATGAAGTATGACCGGAAAAAGTTCTTATTTCTCTGCCTGTCGCGACATTCCACAGTTTAATGGTATTATCATAGGAACCTGAACCTGAAACGATTTTAGTGCCGTCGTTGTTAAAACAAACTGAATTAATCCAGCCTGTGTGCCCCGATAATGTTTTAACTTCCTTGCCTGAATTTACATCGCATATTATTATATTACCGTCGCCTGAACCGAAAAGAATCAAATCACCGTCAGGACTAAAGCTGATTGAATAAAGGCTTTCTCTGTATCTTGGGAAATTTTTTACTTCTTTGCCGGTCGCTGTGTCTATGTATTTTATGATTGCGGCGAATTTGCCAAGGTTGTCGGATTGATCTAAAAATATTATCTGCTTGCCGTTTGGGTTATATGCCGCTGATGTAATCATTCCAAGCTGTCCTGCAAATGTTCTAAGCTCCCTTCCTGACGACGCGTCCCAAATTCTGACTGCGTTATCGGAGTAGCTGGCAAGAATTTGTTTGCCGTCGGGGCTGAACGCTACAGACGTAACCATCCCCGTAGGCGGTGCGAAAGTCCCAATTTTGTAAGTTCTTATCAATTCCCCTGTTTCTATATCCCAAAGTTTGACGGTATTATCATAAGAACCTGAAGAAACTATTTGCGTCCCCTCAGGATTAAACGCCAATGAATTAACCCATGATTTGTGACCGGTAAAAGTTTTAATTTCCCTGCCTGTTTTTGTGTCCCAAAGCTTAATTGTTGTATCGACCGAGCCTGAGGCGTATTGGCTTCCGTCATGGCTGAACGCGACGGCAAAAACAGGACCATTATGCCCCTTTGGAGGAGGTTCAGGCTCCTCAATAATTTCTATTACAGGGGGGCGTGTTTTACATGATGAAAATACAGCGATTGCGCCGGCAATCGCTATTAAGAGAAGAAAAACTGATTTTTGAGACCTCATACTTTATTTTCGGACTAAAAATACCTTTTCAAAAGCCCTTTAAATCCCGAACAATGCCTAGCCTCATCGCGAGCCATTTCGTGGACAGTGTCGTGTATTGCGTCCAATCCTTTATCTTTGGCTCTTTTTGCGATATCTGTCTTTCCGGCACAGGCGCCGAATTCGGCTTCTATGCGTAATTCCAGGTTTTTCTTTGTGCTGTCGGTGACGACTTCGCCCAAAAGCTCGCCGAATTTGGCGGCATGTTCCGCTTCTTCAAAAGCGTAGCGTTTAAAAGCGTCGGCGACTTCGGGATAACCTTCGCGCTCGGCGACTCGGCTCATAGCCAAATACATCCCAACCTCGCAGCATTCGCCGTTAAAGTGCGCCTGCAAGTCTTTTACGATATCGGCGTCAACGCCTTTTGCTACCCCAACAACATGCTCTGATGCGTAACTGCCGCCGGCAGTCTGTTCTTTAAATTTTTCAGCCGGAGCTTTACATGTAGGACACTGAGCAGGAGGCTGATCCCCTGTGTGTACATAACCGCAAACCGAACAAACCCATTTTTTCATATTTCTCTCCTTATTATGAATTATACAAATTATACGGCTATTTCCCTTGTTGAATCAATATGATAACTTTGGTAAAATAACAAAATGAAGTCACTTGGTATAAATATAGGCTCGACCAGCCTGAAAATGGCTCTATTGGAAGACAATAAACCCGTATGGACGGCTTTTACGCCCCATGAGGGTGATTTTAGCGCGGCGGTTCATAAGCTTTTGGCGGAAGGAAAAGTCCCCGAAGGCATTCCGGCACTCGTTACGGGAAACGAGGGGCGTTTTATGTTCGATGTAAGCGGCACTTTGGAGCCGCTCTGCGTCGAGGCGGCTCTGCGAAGTATTGGAATTAAAGCCGACGCCGTAGTCAGCATGGGCGGTGAAGACCTTATCGTCTATTCTCTGGACTCGGACGGCAAAATAATTAACAGTTTTTCAGGTAACAAATGCGCAAGCGGTACGGGCGAATTCCTAAAGCAGCAGCTTGCCCGTATGGATATGACTCTGGATGATATCGATAAAGTTCCTGACAGCGCCAAAGTTTACGCCCTTTCAACTCGCTGTTCCGTATTTATGAAAAGCGATTGTACCCACAGGCTCAACAAGCGTGAGGCGACAAAGGACGATATCGTTCTTTCGCTTTCCGATGTAATGGCTGTAAAAGTTATCGACTTCTTAAAACGAGCGAAGGTGACGTCGGGCAGGGTAGCGCTCACAGGCGGCATCACTCTTAACCGCCACATTATCCGCTTTATTCGAGAGAAGGCTCCGAACATCGAATTTATTATTCCCGACACCGCCCCTGTTTTTGAAGCGTTGGGAGCGGCGGTCATGGCTCTGCAATCGGGAAGCAAACTGCCTTCCGCCGACAATTTGCTTAGAGCGAACGATGTCCGCTTCGGCTCGTTGGAAGCGTTACGTGATTGGAAGGACAAGGTAAAAGTTTTTGAAAAAACCGACGGCAAAGTGCAAGCCGGACGCAAATATATTCTTGGCGTTGACGGCGGTTCTACCACAACAAAAGCCTGTCTTGTTGATATGGAAACATTTGAAATTACCGCAAGCCATTACGGACGCACTCACGGCGATCCTGTTAAGGCGCTTAAAGAATGTCTTTCCATTATTCAGGATAAAATAGTCGCGGACACAGGCGGTAAAAAAATAGATATTTCCCTTGTTTCAACAACAGGCTCAAGCCGCGAAATACTCGGCGTGTTTTTGGAAACGCCGGGCGTATACAATGAAATTATAGCGCACTCTGTCGGCACGACATTCTTTGATAAAGAAGTGGAAACGATTTTTGAAATCGGCGGACAGGACGCAAAATATGTTCTTCTTAAAAACGGCGTGCCTATCGACTACGCTATGAACGAAGCCTGCTCTGCCGGAACAGGTTCTTTCTTGGAAGAATCCGCCGCGGGAGACTTGTCAATTCACAGCGCGAAAGATATTGGTCCGATAGCGTTAGGCGCTCCTTCGCCGTGTAAATTCGGCGAGCACTGCTCGGCGTTTATTAACAGCGATATCCGCAAGGCGGTTCAGCAGGGAGCGGGCAGGGAAAATATTACCGCCGGAATAGTATGTTCTATAGTATCGAATTATCTTAACCGTGTTGTGGGAAACCGCACCATCGGCGGCAAAATATTCTTGCAGGGCGGCGTCGCGAAAAACCCGGCTGTTCCTCTCGCTTTTGCTATGCTCTTGAACAAGGAAATCCTTGTTCCGCCGGCTCCTGAGCTTATGGGCTGTTTCGGCGTTGCGTTACTTGCAAAGCGAAAAAGAGACGACGGGCTTCTTGCGGAGCAGACAATCGTTCTTGACGACATCATTAACCGTGAGATCGGCTATGAGCGTGTCTTCAACTGCCAGTCCTGCGAAAATCTCTGTCCGATACAGGTGTTAAACGTAAATAATCACAAATATATGTTCGGCGGACGCTGTAATAAATATACAAATATGCGCAAGCAGGTAAAAGACGTTCCTGTGTTTGATTATGTCGAGAAGCGGCAAAAAATGTTATTTGAAGAATTTGCCGCTCCTGTAAACGAGCAGACATACAAACGCGATTTTATCGTCGGTATCCCGCGGGCGTTTTCCGTGCATACGCTTTATCCGCTTTACAGTTGGTTCTTCCATGAATTGGGAATAAAAACCTTCCTTTCTACGGAAGTCGCGCACGCAGGTGTCGCGAGAGCCGAATCAACCTACTGCTTCCCTGCGGAAATAGCGCACGGAGCGATTCAGGATTGTTTGGACAAAAAAGCCGACTATGTGCTTCTGCCGCATTTCCGTGATATGCCAAGCTACGAAGAAAAAGTACACGCTAACTTTTGTCCGATTACTCAAGCTCTTCCTTATTACATGGGCAAAGCTTTCCCGGACATCGATAAAAAGAAATGGCTTCCGTTAGTTGTAAGTTTTAAGTTCGGCGAAGGAAAAGCGCTTGAATTGTTCTGCGAGATGACAAAACTTTTAGGCATAAGCGAAGCGGAAACAAAAGCGGCGTTTGATACCGCGTGGGCTAAACAGAGAAGTTATTTTGAAGCGGCGGAAAAAATGGGTATTCAAGCGATTGAAGACGCGCGCAAAGCGGATAGACCTGTTATCGCCGTGTTGGGCAGACCGTACAACGCATTCACGCCCGAAGCGAACATGGGTATTCCGCGCAAGTTTACAACACGCGGCTATTCAATCGTTCCGTTTGACATTCTGCCGTTCCGTGACGAAATTATTTTCCCGAATATGTACTGGTTCTACGGTCAGCAGGATTTAAAAGCGGCGAAGCTTCTTAAAAAAGAAGACAACATCTATCTTACATTTGTTTCAAACTTTTCGTGCGCGCCGGACTCATTTATTCTTCATTATGTGAAATGGATGATGGGGCAAAAACCCTTCCTCGTGCTTGAGCTGGATTCCCATTCAGCCGACGCAGGCGTCGATACCCGTGTTGAGGCGTTCCTCGACATCATCGACGGTTACCGCGCGAAGAAAAATCAGTTTGAAGATGAACGTTACGATAACAACATGAGGTTTGTCTGCGAAAAATTGTATTCGGGAGAATTTGATTTACGCATAGACAATATAAAAACAGGAGAGAGAATCCCCGTTGTGGACAACAAGAGGGTAAAAGTGCTCCTGTCCAACATGGGAAATATTTCAACCGAGTACATGGGAGCGGCAATCCGCAGTTTAGGCATTAACGCCGAGGCGATGCCTGTGGCGACGGCAAAAACAATTCAAGCCGCCCGCGCGCACGCTTCGGGTAAGGAATGCGTCCCAAGTCATTTGGTTTTAGGCAGCGCGTTGGAATTTTTCTTCAGCGACAAATACCGCAAAGACGAGTTGTATCTCCTCTTTGTACCGATAACGACAGGTCCCTGCCGTACGGGGCAGTATTATGTCTACTACGATAATCTTTTCCGTGATTTACGCCTTGAAAATGTAGTAGTCTTTATCCTCTCCGCCGACAATTCATACACGGAGCTTGGACCGAGTTTCGCAAAAGAGATGTGGAAAGGCTTGGTGTTATCCGACTACTTAAAAGACATTCAATGTTCTCTCTTGGCGGCTGCGGTTGATCCTGTAAAAGCGGAAAAAGATTTTGAACATTCATGGCGCAAAGTTATGCACGCTGTAGAACACAACCCCAAAGCGTTATGGAAAGAGTTAAAGCACGTCGCGACAGACGTAAAAAAGATACCGTTAAAACGAAAAATAACGGATTGCCCCCGCGTATTAATTGTAGGCGAGATTTATGTGCGCCGAGACGATTTTGCGGTCGGCGAATTAATCGAGCTTATGAGCGAGAGGGGTATTGTTGTAAAAGTCGCCGGCATAAGCGAATGGATACATTACCTTGATTTTGTCCGCGAGTATGCGCTTAAAAAACTTATTAAACTGCGAAAACCCGGCACAAGGCTTTTCTCCAAACCGTCCAAAGACTTAAAAAAACTTCAGATTGAAGAATGGTGGAAACATCATATCGAGAAAAAAGTTCTTGCCATTTTGGAGCCGACAGGATTAATCCCCGAAACTCCGCACGATATGCGCCATATAATGAAGTATACGCAGGAGCATTTTGTCAACCTTGAACTCAATTCGGAAATCGCCGTTTCTTCCGGTTCTGCGGCGGCGGCGATGGACGAAGGCTACTCAGGCATTGTGAACATAAGTCCGTTTGCCTGTCTTATCGGACGTGTTATCGAAGGACTGTTCACTCCGTGGGCAAGGGAACGCAACTACCCGATACTTTCCGTAGAAGTAGACGGAAACCTTCTGCCGCCGAATATCGTTAACAAGTTAAATATTTTTATGGTTAACGTACTGCGCTTCAAGGGCGGCAATGATCTTTCAACGTTAGTTGATAAAGCCGATAAGGGAGAGTCCGCGTGACAAGGCTTGAAAAAAGCATAAATTCTCTCATTGAAAATTACGAAGCTTACGGCATGATTAATCATTCGGGCGTAATGAACCTTCCGGGAAGGGAAAGCGTTCAAAACATAGTGCGTGATATTCAAGACTTGCTTTTCCCGGGATTTCTGGAAAATGTCCGCACCGACAGAGAATCTTTGCGGAAAAACACGGCGAAAAAAGTAAAAAAAATATCTTTGGCTTTAATGAGCGAAGTAGAAAAGAGCATTGTGTTTTCCATGCGGCTTGAAGCGTTAAATTGCAAACATGAAAGCTGCAGGGCGGTCGCCGCTCTTGTTGTTGAAGATTTTTTTGAAGAGCTGCCGAAAATCAGAGTTATTTTAGGAAAAGATTTAGAAGCCGCCGTGCGGGGAGACCCCGCCGCAAAAAGCGCCAACGAGGTAATTCTTTCCTATCCCGGCTTTCAGGCGATTACCGTAAACAGAATAGCGCATTTTTTCTGGACGCGGCAAGTTCCCATAATTCCGCGAATGATGAGCGAACTTGTTCACGGTTGGACAGGTATCGATATTCACCCGGGCGCTCAAATAGACGAGTCGTTTTTTATTGATCACGGGACAGGCGTCGTAATCGGAGAAACCACGATTATAGGGAAAAATGTTAAAATTTATCAGGGTGTAACCCTAGGCGCTCTTTCCGTAAAAAAAGAAGAAAGCGATCATAAACGCCACCCGACTATAGAAGACGACGTAACAATCTACGCCAACGCCACAATTCTCGGCGGAGAGACCGTAATCGGCAGCGGAAGCGTTATCGGCGGCAGTGTGTGGATAACGCAATCCGTGCCGCCGGGAAGTAAAATCTACAAGTAGTAAACAGTCATAAACGGATGTTAATTACTTCTAGTTTGTTCCCGTATGGTTTTTGCCTCTAAAAGATATTGTTCGGCTTTTGTGTTGTTGCCCATTTTGTTAAATATCTCTCCAATTTGTTCTAACAGCGTAATATAAGATGGATTTTCTTTCCCCAATAGTTTTTCAAAAACAGCTTTTGCTTCCGAAAAATATTTTTCGGTCTTTGAAGAATTACCCATATAGG
>Ga0268262_10000793_pt1 | contig 41067 bp, 42 predicted proteins | sample TergutNc150P3_FD_190354 | JGI IMG/M metagenome (GOLD analysis project Ga0268262, IMG submission 190354) | Nasutitermes corniger P3 segment gut microbial community from laboratory colony in Florida, USA - Nc150 P3 (SPAdes) (version 2) | ecosystem: Host-associated > Arthropoda: Insects >...
GGTGATGTGTATAATGCCTGTTGCCTGTTGCCTGTTGCCTGTTGCCTGTTGCCTGTTGCCTGTTGCCTGTTGCCTGTTGCCTGTTGCCTGTTGCCTGTTGCCTGTTGCCTGTTGCCTGTTGCCTAGATCACTCACAAAAAATGCCGACGGCATTTTTTGTGTTGGAGATTGGATTTTTTCATTACAATTGGCAGTTCTTCGGCTCATCATAACTAATATAACACGGTATGGCTTTTTTTTCAGCCCCATTTTAGATAAATTACCATTTTAAAGTGAAATTTACAAGGGGGCGGAAGTTAGTATTGGTTTATTTTAAGCTTTTCAACGGTACAAAATTTTGTGGTTTTTTATGATATTCAGTGGCGCGTTTTTCAACATTTGCACATTCCTGCGGGCTTGCCGCCTCTATGGTATAGGTCGGTATGACAAGTAATGATAAAAGCGACTTTATTGCCGATAGGCTTCTCTCCGGCAATTCATCAATCAATCTCACTTCTTCTCCCCTTGGTGATCTTTGTGAGAACCTTTGGGGAATAAATCCTACGTCAATTCATCCAAATTATAAGGCGTTTCCTGATATACGTAATTCAGCCAATTATCAAAAAAAAGATTAGCGTGGGCACGCCAGCGGACGACGGGCGCTTTTGACGGATCATCATCGGGGTAATAATTTTTCGGTATTTCAATCGGCAGTCCTTTTGAAACGTCGCGTTTATATTCGCGGTCAAGCGTGAGGGGATCGTATTCCAAATGCCCCGTGACGTAAATTTCCCTGCCTCCGCGGGCGGTTACTATAAATACGCCTGTTTGGGGATTTTCGGATTGAATCGTAAGTCTCGGCTCCGCCGCTATTTTATCCCTGTCGCTCGCGGTGTGCCTTGACTGGGGAGCGAGAAATTCATCGTCGAATCCGCGGAATAACATATGATGCTGTTCATTAACGGTATGGGGAAAAATGCCGAATAATTTTTTTTCCAGCGGATGTTTGGGAATGCCGTAATTGCAGTAAAGACCGGCCTGGGCGCCCCAGCAGATATGCAGGCAGGAAAAAACATTTTTCCGCGAATATTCAATTATCTTTACAAGTTCATCCCAGTAATCGACTTCCTCGAAGGACAGCGTTTCCACGGGCGCGCCCGTGATTATAAGCCCGTCGAACCGTACTTTCATGCAGACGATTTCTTCGGCGCTTATGTAGAATTTTTCCAAATGGCCGGGCGGGGCGTTCTTTGACGAATGACTGCCCATATTAAGAAAAGTTATATCGACTTGCAGAGGACTGTTGCCTAACAGCCTTAAAAGTTGAATCTCGGTGTCTATCGTAGTCGGCATTAAATTTATTATTCCGACTCTTAACGGTCTTATATCCTGGGATTCCGCGCGGGCCTCCGTTATCACGAAAATTTGCTCGCGGGAAAGGGCTTCGAATGCCGGTAATTCTCTCGGTATCTTTATTGGCATATATCATTTTTAGCATACTTTTTGACAAATTGACAATATCTTCACGCTAATACAAATAATAACGGATAGAAATAACGACAATTTTTAAATATTTCGCCGTTTGTTTGATTAAAATCTCTATTACGGTTGATGTTTTTACGTAAAAACGCTAAATTTATACAAGAGTATCTCGGCCGGAATCGGTAAATAACGATTAATAGGGAGATACGGTATATCAAATGAAAACGATATTTATTGTTGATGACAGCGATACTAATTTATCTATGGCGGAATCGGTATTGGAGGAATATTACCGCGTAATGACAATGCCGTCCGCGTCAAAAATGTTCTCTTTACTTGATAAGATCGTTCCCGATTTAATCCTTCTTGATATAGAAATGCCCGATATGGACGGGTTGCAGGCGCTAAAACGCCTGAAAGACGAAGATAAATGGTCGGATATTCCGGTTATGTTTCTGACGGGAAGAAATAACGCGGAAGTGGAGGCGCTAGGTTTTGAGTTGGGTGCGGTTGATTTTATAACAAAGCCTTTTTCAGGACCGGTACTTTTAAACCGCATGAAAACCCATCTTGATATAGACGGGATTATCCGCGAAAGAACCTCGCGACTGCGCGATGTTAGAAACAGCATCGTTTCGGTTCTGGCCGATATGGTTGAAACCCGCGACAAGGGGACGGGAGGCCATATTGAACGCACGTCCGTGTATATAAAGATTTTAATAAAGGAAATGAAAGAGCGCGGATTATACGCGGAAGAAATGCGAAACTGGGATATTGATAAAACTATAGCGTCGGCGCGTATGCATGACCTTGGGAAAATCTCCATAACGGATACTATCATTAACAAGCCCGGCAAGCTTACCGACAATGAATTTGAAGTAATGAAAGGCCATGCCAGCGAGGGCGAGCGTATAATAGATGAAATTATTTCGCGCACGGGCGAAGGCGAATTTTTAAATAACGCGAGATTATTCGCGGGGACTCATCATGAAAGATGGGACGGTAAAGGTTACCCGCGCGGGCTTAAGGAAACTGAAATTCCCCTTCAGGGACGTATAATGGCGATTGTGGACGTGTATGACGCGCTTGTCTCGGAACGTCCGTATAAAAAAGCGTTTTCGGAAGATGAGGCGATAAATATTATTATGAGTAACGCGGGTACTCATTTTGATCCGAAAATAACGGAATTATTCTATGAAATAAAAGAACGTTTAAAAACGGCAAAGGCGGATTTTTAATGCGTTCGTGGTTAAAAAAGATACTTGTTTTTATAACTCACGCGCAATTTACCGTCGTGGTCGCGGCGTTCGCGCTTATGGTTTTTTTCAGCTACAATTTTATGAGCAAAATCGAGCGTAAACATCTGCTTAACGATGTTAATTGCGTTATGGATAAAGTGCAAATTTTTATCGAAAGCAGAATAGGCAGATCGGACTCGGATCCTTCGAGTTTGACGAAAGAGATTTTTGATTATGCCGTCAACGCCCATGTTACCAGAAACAGTTATGGAATTCTTTTAGACGGCGATTTAAACGTGCTTGCCCACCCCCATCCCGCCTATATCGGCAAGAATTTAATTCAAATGAACGACGGACCCGCCATAAAAAAAGAACTGGATGAAGGAAAAACAATTTCGGAAAGAAAAGCTAAAGATTATAACGGGGACGAATCCGTCCTTTTTGTCAGACGGCTGAGAAACGGCTGGTATTTGGCGATAATCGAGTATGCTGAAAATTACTATAAAAGCCTAAGAAATATAGGCGCTATTTTAATAATGTTAGGTGTCATTTTCGCGGGAATTTCAAGCGCGATTCTGTTAAGTATGTATTTCGCTAAAAACAGGGCGGAAGAACGCACTAAAATAATGCTGGACGCTACTCCGCTTTGCGCTAACTTTTGGGACAGTAATTTAAGGCTTATAGATTGCAATAAAGAAGCCATAAAATTATTCGGGGTGTCGAGTAAAAAAGAATATCTTGAGAATTTTTTTAAACTGTCCCCCTTATATCAGCCCGACGGAAAATTGTCATACGATAAAGCGATGGAATATATAAAAAGGACGTTTAATGAAAGATATTGCCGTCTTGAATGGGTACATAGGACGCTTCAAGGCGAAAAAATACCGTGTGAGATTACGTTTGTCAGGGTGGAATACAGAAAAGAGACCATTGTTTGCGGCTATACGCGGGATTTACGCGAGATTAAGGCGATGATGTCAAAAATGCGCGAAGCGGACGAATGTACGCAGGTTTTATTTGACACTACGCCCCTTAGCAGTTTTATGGTAGACAAGTATTTAAAAATAATCGAGTGTAACCAGGAAATCGTCAGAATGTTCGGACTGAAGGTTAAGCAGGAATTTATCAATAGAATGTATGACCTTTATCCGAAATATCAACCTTCGGGAGAATTGTCAAAAGATTTACTAAACGCTTATTTTGACGAGGCGTTTGAGGAAGGCCATTGCCGTTTTGAGTGGATGCATCAAAAGCTTGACGGAGAGCAAATACCTACGGAAGTTTCACTGGTCCGCGTTAAGTTCAGGGGCGAGTACGCCGTCGCGGGCTTTATAAGGGATTTAAGGGAAATAAAGAAAATGTTCGCCGAAATGCACAGGGCGGAAATCGCGGAGGAGAGCAGTAAGGCGAAGAGCGATTTTCTCGCGAGAATGAGCCATGAAATCCGCACGCCTATGAACGCGATTCTCGGCATTACCGAAATTCAACTTCAGGAAAAAACGCTTCCGCTTGCCACGCAGGAAGCCCTGGAAAGGATTTACAATTCGGGCGATTTATTACTCGGCATAATAAACGACATACTCGATCTTTCCAAAATCGAAGCCGGAAGACTGGAGCTTTTTATATCCCAATACGATGTCGCCAGTCTGATTCATGATACGGTAAAACTTAATATTTTACGTTGTGAAACCAAACCGATAGATTTTAAATTAATCGTCAACGCGAATATACCGTCAACTTTGAACGGGGATGAACTTAGAATAAAACAAATTTTAAACAACCTTCTTTCAAACGCGTTCAAATATACGCAGGAGGGACGGATAGAATTTGAAATGTCCGCCGAACCCCAAGAAGACGATTCAAGCGTTATAATAGTCTTCCGCGTCAACGATACCGGGCAGGGGATGACGGCGGAACAGGTAAAAAAACTTGGGGATAAATTCAGCCGCTTTAACATGGAGGCAAACCGTAAAACGGAAGGCACCGGTCTCGGCATGAATATTACGATGAATTTAATTCAACTGATGAAAGGCAGTATAGATATCGAAAGTACTCCGGGACTCGGATCCGCGTTTACCGTACGCCTGCCTCAGGAAAAGGTTAATAACGACATTATCGGCAAAGAGACGGCTGAAAATCTGATGAAGTTAAATCTTGTAAATCCGTCAAAGATGAGGAAGACCCAGATAACAAGGGAGTATATGCCGTATGGACGCGTCCTTGTCGTAGATGACGTGGAGACGAATATATATGTCGCGCGCGGCCTTATGGCACCTTACGGAATATTTGTAGATACCGCGTTAAGCGGATTCGAGGCCGTGGATAAAATCAGGGACGGCTCGTCTTATGACATTATATTTATGGATCACATGATGCCCAGAATGGACGGCATTGAAGCGGCAAAAATAATTCGTAGTTTCGGATATACGGAACCTATTGTCGCGTTAACCGCTAACGCGCTTGCCGGACAGGCGGAAGTCTTTATGAATAACGGCTTTGACGATTTTATTTCAAAACCGATAGATATACGCCAGTTAAATAGCGTGCTTAACAAATTTATTCACGATAAACAGCCGCGGGAAGTACTCGAGGAAGCCAACAGGCAAAAAAACAACCTGTACGCCGGCGGGAGGCACAATATCGCCATTGATTCGCAATTAGCCGAATACTTTTTGCGCGACGCGAAAAAAGCGGTAAACGCTTTAAACACGATTTACGATAATAAATGCAGAAGGGTGGAGGATATTCCGGCGTTTATTATTCATGTTCATTCTATGAAAAGCGCTCTGGCGAATGTGGGGGAAAGCGAACTTTCCAACGAGGCGTTAAAATTGGAACAGCTAGGCAGGGATAAAAATATCGATTTGATTTTATCTTCTATTCCGGCGTTTATAGGGGACTTAAATAAGGTTATTGAAAAACTCAGTACGGAAGAGGAAGACTTTGGCGAGAACGCGGATTTGGCGTTTTTACAGGAAAAACTGGATACAATTCAGAAGGCATGCGCTTCTTATGATAAAAAAACCGCAAAAGAAGCATTATTGGAACTTAAAAAAAGTAGCCGCTCAAGGGATTTAAAAGACAGGATTAGCGCGATAGCCGAACACCTTCTGCACAGTGAATTTGACGAGGCCGCGAGCCTTGCAAGGGAAATACATTTTTCCTGATTTATATTGACATTTTTCCCAAAAAAAGATAGTTTTATATCAGTTTAGTTTTCATTTAAAAAAGGCTTAGTAACCCGGGTTATAATACCTTGGGTTACGGAAGTCTTTTTTTTATGGCCGCGGGGGAAGAATATGAAGCATACCGGCAAAGCCATAGAAAACTCGGAAATAGAAACCGTAAGACGGCCTATTGAAGCGGTTCTAAAAGGGCTTGGTTTGCGCCTTATAGAGCTTACGGTTTCCCGGCGTAAGGAGAGCGCGCAAATCAGGGCGGTGATTTACAACGGGGGAAGCATCGGCACCGATGACTGTTCAAAAGCCCATCGCGCCATCATGCCGCGGTTGGAATTGGCGTTTGAAGGGCAGGATATTTACCTTGAAGTGTCGTCTCCGGGGATAGACAGGCTGATTAAGGACGGCGCTGAATTCGCCAATTATAAGGGAAGGGGAGTGCGGTGTTACCGCGCGGATATTTCGGATTGGACGGCGGGGATTTTAGAATCCGCCGATGAAGAGGGAATTATCATAAAGACAAAAGAAGGGAACGTCAGAATAGATTTTGACATTATAGCCAAAGCAAGGCTTGATCCTTCACAGGAGGTATAAATTGGGAACAGATATGTCGCAGGCGATTCGTCAGTTAAACCAGGATCGCGGTATTCCTGAAGAACTGATACTGCGGACCATTGAAGATACGCTAATCGCCGCATATAAACATCGTTTTGGTAACGCGGACAACGCGGTTGTTCAGTTTAATGAAGATAATCTTGAAGTCTCTATTTTCGCCCGTAAAAAAATCGTGGAACAGGACGGCGTTTACGATCCTGTAACGGAAATAGATTTGGAGGAAGCGAGGGAATTAAACCCGGATGCGGAAGTCGGCGATGAAATACTTGTGGATATAGATCCGAAACAGTTCGACCGCGTCACGGTTCAAAGCGCGAAACAAAAAGCCCACCAGTCAATCAGGGATATTCAAAAGGACAGTCTTTATTCGGAGTTCAAGGATAAGGAAAAGGAAATAATAATCGGTTATTACCAGCGGGAGCGCAACGGCACTATTTATGTGGACATCGGAAAAATGGAAGGCATCCTTCCCAAAAAATTCCAGTCCCCCAGGGAAATATACCATGCGAATGACAGGATAAAAGCCCTTATCGCCGAAGTGAAAAAAGACGCGTCCGGGCTTCAAATCGTGCTTTCAAGAACGCATACCGAATTTGTACAGGCTATTTTTGAGCTTGAAGTCCCTGAAATTTACGACAAGACCGTGGTAATACACAAAATCGTTCGCGAACCGGGTTTTCGCACGAAACTCGCGGTTTACTCAAACCGCGAAGACGTCGATCCGGTCGGAGCGTGCGTCGGGCTTAAGGGCGTGCGCATTCAGGCGGTAATCAAGGAACTTGAAGGGGAAAAGATCGATATTCTTAAATACGATCCCGACCCGAGGCGCTTTATTAAAAACGCCCTCTCACCCGCCGAGGTGCGCGATGTGATAATACTGGACGAGGGCAAACATCAGGCGCTTGCCGTCGTAAACGACTCGATGTTGTCGCTCGCGATCGGCAAACAGGGGCTTAATGTCCGACTGGCGAACAGGCTTGTTGACTGGAATATCGACGTAAAGACCGAATCCCAATTCGCGGAAATGGATATCGCCGCGGAATCTCGCCGCGCGGTTGCGGATTTGTTCGGCGATACGGAATCCTACGAAAAAGAAATTACAAGAATCAGCGAACTGCCTAATATTGACGGCCGCGCCGCCAAGGTTCTCCTTGACAACGGAATTGATTTAATCGAAGATTTTATCGCCTTAAGTCAGGAAGAATTGGAAGCGAAAGGATTGTCCGTATCGGAGCTTGACGCGCTAAGAAAGGTTATTGATGATTATGTTGAAATTGTAGAAGAAGAAGATGAATACGAGGAAGAAGAAGCGAAAACCGAAGATGAAGCGGACGAAGAAAACGCGGAGGCTGAAGAATACGAGTGTCCTGAGTGCGGCGCGAAGATAACCGTTGACATGACAACCTGTCCAAGTTGCGGCATCGGCCTTAGTTTTGAATACGAAGAGGAGGAATAAAAAGAGGATTTATGGCGGAAGAAACTGACAAAGATAAGAAACCAAAGGCGCAGTTAATTAAACATTCACAAACTGAAGAAGCTCCCGTGGAAAAGAAAACCGCGGAGCAAGGCGAGCCTAGAAAAGTAAAAGTCGTAAGGAAAAAGCCGGCGATAACGGCCCCTAAAAAAACTTCTCCGAAACTTGTTGTCAGCGCGCCCACAGTAAAATCCCCTCAATCTCCAAAAACAGAAAACAATATAGAAAAAAACCAGTCGCAGGAAGGCGCGGATTCCGTAAAGGTAAACTCCTTTCAAATCGCCCAACGTCCCGCGGCCGCGGCGGGCAGAGTCGGCGGCAAATTGGTCGGGAATAACGCCCCCGCCCAGCGCTCCGGAAGAACCGGACAACCGCGCGGAAATAAAAGTAACGAAGCGGCCGCGCCTAACAGATCGGGTTTTGGACAACAGCGTCAGAGCGGAACCGGGCAGGCGAAGAGACCGGGCTTCCAACCCAAGCAAGGCGCGGGCGGCGGTAACAGACAGCAGTTCGGCGGCTTTAATCGTCCGCCTTCCGGCAACCGTAGCGGGGGAACGGGAACGGCTCCGGCGACCCCTCTGCCGGAGGGAAAAGGACCGGCGAAACGGAAATTTATTACAAAGAAACCCGTTTATAACAGAAAAGAAAAAGAACTGGAGATGGAGGAGAAACTCCTCCAGACAAAGAAAAAAATTACCCATATCGCGAACCCGGTGCCGAAGTCCATCGACATAATGGAAGTTATCTCGGTTTCGGAATTGGCGCGTAAAATGAATTTAAAAGCGTCCGATTTAATCGCGAAACTTATGAGCATGGGGCAGATGGTTACCATAAACCAGCAAATTGACGCGGATACCGCTACGATTCTTGCGGCGGAATTCGGGGCGGACGTGAAAATAGTCAGTCTCTACGACGAGACGGTAATAGAAACGGTTTCCGACGATAACGCCCTCCTTCTTCCTCGCCCTCCGGTCGTAACCGTTATGGGACATGTCGATCACGGCAAGACGAAATTATTGGACGCCATCAGAAAATCGGACGTTGTGTCGGGCGAATTCGGCGGCATTACCCAACATATCGGCGCGTACATGGTGGAAACCCCACACGGCAGTCTCACTTTCCTGGACACCCCGGGCCATGAGGCTTTTACGCGCATGAGGGCGAGAGGCGCCCAAATAACCGACATCGTAGTGTTGGTTGTCGCCGCCGACGACGGAGTTATGCCCCAGACAATCGAGGCCATCAATCACGCCAAAGACGCCAAAGTGCCGATTATTGTCGCCGTGAATAAGGTTGACAAGCCGGAAGCGAATCCGGACAGGGTAAAAAGCCAGCTTTCCGATCTTGGGCTTATGCCTGAGGGTTGGGGAGGGCAGACCATGTTTGTCGAGCTTTCCGCCCTGCAAAAGACCGGTATTGACAAGTTAATCGAAGCCATCCTATTGGAAGCGGAACTTTTGGATTTAAGGGCGAATTTTAAATGCAGCGCCGAGGGAAAAATTCTTGAATCGAAAGTCGATCACGGCAGGGGCATTGTAGCCACCGTAATGATCGAGAGGGGAACGCTCGCCATAGGGGACGCTTATGTCGCGGGTATCTGGCCCGGCAAAGTGCGCGCGATTTTTAACGATAAGGGGGAAAAAATCAACAAGGCGACCCCGTCCATGCCCGTTGAAGTTCTCGGCTTTGAGGGAATCCCCAACGCGGGAGACCCGTTGCAGGTGGTAGCCGATGAAAAAGTGGCGCGCGAATTCTCGTCAAAGAGGCAGGAACTGCGCCGTTTTGAAGACGCGAAAATACTGCGAAAAGTGACAATGGACAACCTGCACGACATGATAAGCGACGGCACGATTCAGGAATTAAAAGTTATCATAAAAGCGGACGTTCAAGGTTCTGCGGAAGCGTTGAAATCTAGTTTGGAAAAATTAAGCACCAAAGAAATACGCCTTCACGTAATACAGGCTCTTCCCGGTCCCGTCAACGAAGGCGACGTGGATCTCGCGATAGCGTCTAAAGCGATAATTATCAGCTTTAACGTCCGCCCGTTGCCTAAGGCGAAAATCTTGGCGGATCAGGAAAAAGTAGACATCAGAAAATACAATGTCATCTACAGGGCCGTGGATGAGATAAGACTCGCTATGGAAGGAATGTTAAAGCCGGACACGAAGGAAGAAGTAATAGGAACGGTGGAAGTTCGGGAAATTTTCAAAGTGCCGAAAGTAGGAACTATCGCCGGTTGTTATGTGCAAACGGGGGTCGTAAAGCGCGTCTGTACGGTCAATGTTCTGCGGGAACAGGTTGTTATTCACACCGGAAAAATAGCGTCTTTAAGACGCTTTAAGGACGACGCGCGCGAAGTTTCCGCGGGCTATGAATGCGGTATCGGGTTGGAAGGTTTTGACGATATTAGAGTCGGCGATACCCTTGAAGTTATCGAAATCGTGGAAATCGCCAGAAAATTGAGTTCTTAAATATGCCGACTTTCAGAACGGAACGCCTGGGGCAAACGATACAGGAAAAGATAGGCTCTCTAATCCTTGAAGGAAAAATAAAGGACTCCCGCGTAAATAATTTTATTTCCATAACAAAAGTGGACGTGTCAAAAGACCTTTCATACGCCGATGTTTACGCCTCCGATATACGGGGAAATATAACCGAAAAAGAGGTTGAAGGTTTACAAAGCGCGGCGGGATTTATCCAGTCCCAGCTTGGCGCGGCGATGCGTATAAGAAAAATACCGCATCTTCGTTTCCATTCCGATAAAAGCATAAGCGAAAGTTTTGAAATAATAAAAAAAATAGAGGAACTTGTTGAACCAGAAAACAGAAGCGGCGCTAAAAACGCGAGCGGGACTGATACTTCTCGATAAAAAACCGGGTGTCACCTCCTTTGAGGCGTTAGGCGAGGTTAAACGCGCCCTGGGTAGCGGAAAGGTAGGCCACACCGGAACCCTTGACAAATTCGCTCGGGGACTTTTAATCGTTCTTACGGGCAGGGCGCTACACTTAAGCCCCTGGTTTTCCAACCGCGACAAACAGTACAAAGGACGCGTTCACTTCGGCGCGGAAACCGACACTTTAGACCCTGAGGGCGGTGTAATTGCCGAGGCTGAAGTCCCTTCCCGTGAAAAAATTGAACAGGCTATCGCGATGTTTTCCGGTGTTATAAAGCAAAAACCGCCTATTTTTTCCGCTATCCATGTGAACGGACAGCGCGCCAGTAAACTCGCAAGAAGCGGAGAGCTTCCCGAAATGAAAGAGAGGGCGGTAACCGTTTACAAACTGGAACTGGAGTCATGGCAGCCTCCCTTCGCGGACATTTTCGTCCACTGTTCAAGCGGCACTTACATACGCTCCCTCGCGAGAGACATCGCTCTTGCGGCGGGAAGCAGGGCGCACCTCTGTTCGCTCCAGCGTACGCGGATTGCCGGTTTTAAACTTGAAATGGCCGACGGAACCGTGAACAACCCGCGCCCCATAGACAAAACCGTAATCGCCGCGCTTGGATTGCCGTGGTTTGAAGTTACCCCGCCTGAAGCTGAAAATATTTCTCACGGCAAACCCCTCGCGCCAATCATGGAAGGGAAACAACTTTTTTCACGGAATACGCTTTTAACGCCTAACGCGGCGGACTTTTCTGCCGCCGTATTTAACGGGGAAACCCTTATCGCCGTCGTAGAAAAAATAGGAAATGTATGGAAATACGGCCGCGTGATATAAATAACAAATAGGGGAGATTCCCTTCTCTTTATTATTTGTTATTTATTCTCATTCTCATTCTCATTTCTATTGGAAAAAACCAAAATTATTTTGGTGCCGTCTTCTTTTGATGAATACAATTCCAATTTTCCATTATGTATTTTCCAGCGGTTCGCTCTTTCTATGTACGTTAAATAATCGTGTTCGCTAATAGTATACATTTCATGTATGGGATGCATCCGAGTACTGTTAACCTTATTAAAGAGAAGAGTATAATCTTTATTGGCGGTGTATAAACCAAAAAAACGGTTGGGCGCGCCTATTCCGGCGAAACGTTCCGCGTTAAACATAATGGTATATATTATGTCAGGTTTATTTTCCCTGTTTATGTTGATAATAGTCATTCCGATTCTTACTTCATCAAGATACCACTTTTTATCCTGATATTCATTTAAATCGGCCTTGTCCGAAGGACAGTCCAAAGGACAGTCCGAAGGACGGTCCGAAGGACTGCCCGAGGATACGATGTCGCTTGCGCAGGAAAATAATCCCAAAGCAAAAAACGGAAAAGTAGTATTCATGATAATGTTTTTCATAATTCCTCCGTAAATAAATATAAGCAAATTCTAAAAAACTAATAGTAATATATTTTAAAATTCAATATTTTTTTTGTTGATTAATTAAAGTATTTAGTAATACACCAAAATTACCTTAACGCCGTCTTCTTTGGATGAATACAATTCCAGTCTTCCGTCGCGCATTTCCCATCGGTATACTTTTTCCAGATACGCGAAATATTCATGTTCGGTAAAATCGTCCGTTTCATGTTTGGGACCCAAACGCGTACTGGCGATTCTTTTAAAAGAAAGAGAGTGATTTTTGTTTACGGTATACGGCCCGAAATAGCGGCTGTACGCGCCTATACCGGTGAAGCGTTCCGAATTAAACATAATGGTATAAATCAGGCTAGGTCTATTATCCCTGTTTATGCTTATAACGGTTGTTCCGATTATCACTTCAAGAAGATACAAGTTTTTACCTTGAAATCTTAAAAGGCGCGTATTATTTACGTTTATAATGCCGAAAGCGAAAGAAAAAGCCGTCGAAATGAATAGAAGAATCGAAATTATTAGCAACATAGTTTTCATAATTCCTCCGCATATATATGAAAGATAAGATAATTAAAAAATGTTATTTGTCTTATATTTGGATACCCCACATTTCTTTAAATAAAAGTTGTAAACTTCTTGGAGGGCCGATAAATATGCGGTTTTTCCTGTTTTTTTCAATATTTCCGATATTTTTTCCTGTTTTCTCCTTGCTAAAAAATTAAAAAAAGTGTAAAATTAAGCAAAATCAGTTTGATCTGGAGGGGTAAAAACTGAAAATACTTAAGCGTCAGCAATTTGCCCTGCTGTTGGCGGTAGGGCTTCTTGTCCAAATACCGATTTTTTCTCAGGAAGTCACGGGGGAATCCGCCGAGGAAGCCCCTGTTACGGTTGATGATCCGTACAGGGCCGCCGAGCGAAATATTATCTTTGGAAGCGAACCGGCGCTTCCCGCGCAAAAATCAGGCGCGTCAATTTGGGTTGTGATTAGGATGATACTTGTCCTCGCCCTCGCCGCCGCCGCTATTTACGGTATTGTTTTCTTTATTAAAAAGTCTTCCAAACAAAACATCGCGAACGATCCCTTCCTAAAAATTTTAGCGAGTTCCCATCTGGGTTTTAACCGTTATGTGCATATCGCCTCCGTCGGCTCCAAGGCGTGGCTTCTGGGCGCGAGCGAAGGCGGAGTGAATCTGATAAGCGAAATTGAAGATAAGGAAATAATAGACGCTATGCTTCTTGAGGATTCCAAAAAAAGCGCCGAGACCCAAAGCCGATTTCCTGATTTCTTGTCGATTCTTCGCCGTCTGGGAACTCCGGCTCAAGCCGGTTCCTCGGGCATTGATGAAATTCGCAAGCGCCGCGAAAGGCTTAAGGGGTTGTGATGTTATTAACAAAATTTTTTTATTATAAACAACCGCTAACCGACGGGAATAAAAAAAGGAAGACTTATTATAAATTGACAATGTTCGCCTTATTCGCGTTTTTTTCAATTCTCTTTCCCGCGGTAACAGGCGCGCAGGAACAGTTTCCCGACAGGGCGACGCAGGGAACTACGAATTTAACGCCTACTCCCAATCCTCCGGTGATTCCTTTTATCGACTTAACGATACGAAATCCGCAGAACGGGCAGGAAGTGGCGTTTTCATTACAGTTACTTCTTCTTTTAACCGTTCTTTCTCTAGCTCCCAGTATTATTATACTAATGACAAGTTTTTTGCGCGTTTCCATCGTTTTGGATTTTATTAAACGCGCCCTGTCATTACAGCAGGTTCCCCCCAATCAGGTGATTTTAGGCATATCGCTTTTTCTTACGGTGTTTATCATGTGGCCTACATTTGACGCGATTTATACCAATTCCGTAAAGCCGCTTTCCGCGGGAACGCTTTCGGTTGAGAACGCTTACAGGGCCGCGGTAGCCCCTTTAAGGGATTTTATGTACAGACAGATGGGAAAAAAAAGTAATAGTACGGAGCTTACCAACGGTGAGAAAAATATCGCGCTCTTTATGGCGATGCGCGATTTAGACCGTCCGGAAACGTTAGCTGATGTTCCCACTTATGTTTTAATCCCCGCGTTTATTCTAAATGAGCTTACGGTCGCTTTTAAAATAGGAATACTGCTTTTTATTCCGTTTATCGTAATTGATTTTGTCGTCGCGAGCGCGCTTATGTCCATGGGTATGATCATGCTTCCCCCGGTCATGATCTCCATGCCGTTTAAGTTGGTCCTGTTTATCCTTGTAGACGGGTGGGGATTGCTGACGGATCAACTGGTCCGTTCATTTTTTAATTGAGGAGTGAATAATGACTATAGGCGACATAGTGGCGGCTTTAAGGGAAGGCATACTGGAAACTTTGATTCTTGCGGCCCCTATTTTATTATCCGCTTTAGCGATTGGTTTGATTATAGCGATACTTCAGGCGGCGACATCCATTCAGGAGCAGACGCTTACGTTTGTGCCGAAGTTGTTTGTTATTCTCGGGGCGCTCGCGTTATTGGGCGGGTTTATGTTCACGCGTCTTGGGGAATATACGATTAGATTATTTAATCAAATTCCGGATATGGCGAGGTAGAAGAGTGATAGAAAGCGCGGTTTTACGGAATATTCTCACCTTTGGACCCGTATTTCTGTTAATAGCGGTAAGGGCTTTCGCCATGATTCAAACCACCCCTATTCTTTCGTCCGAAGCCGTTCCTCAAATCGCGAAAATCGCGCTCGCCGGTCTTACCGCTTTCGCCGTTCTTCCCACCGCGGAAATTTATTTCGCCGCTAATTCGCCTAACGGTATTGTTACATTGCCCGGCGGCACATTAACCGACTTGCGTTATGAGACATTCAGTCTTCGATTCCTATTGCTTCTTATCGGCGAGGGGATAATAGGCATAATTATCGGTTTTTATCTGACCGTCATTTTTGCGGCTTTTTCCACGGCGGGACAGTTCTTTTCACTGCAAATGGGGTTTGGAGCCTCGGAAACTTTTGACCCCGTAGCGCAGGTTGAAAATCCGCTTATGGGACAGTATTTTAGTCTTGTGTCTATGCTGGTCTTTGTAACATTAATAAAACAATCGCCGTCCGGTGTAGGGCTTAACGGCTTTCATCTGCTTTTTGACGGTTTTTGGCGTTCCGTGCAATCGATCAATGTTATGTCCTTGATTGACGGAAGAGAACATGTTGTCGGTATGTTCGCGTCCGGACTCGCGAGATTGTTCATGGACGCGTTTGTTATTTCGCTTCCGATACTCGGCACTTTATTTTTAACATCGCTGACTACGGGGCTTATATCAAAAGCCGCGCCGCAGGTAAATATCCTTTCCGAAGGTTTTCCGATTTCCATTACGGTCGCCTTCCTGCTTATTTTCGCGTCGCTTCCGTTTATGATCGAAGCGTTTGGCCGCGTAATTGATTCCGGCTTTAACAACATCGAATCTCTCTATGTTCATATCGGCAGGCAGATTACGGGAGGGGGCAGGTTATGAGAGAGTTTGGAGCAGGGGTTAATGGTTTGGAATACGCGTTTGGTTTTCCGCTATCCGTTCCCCAAGGAGGCAACACCGCATCCTCACTTCTCACTTTTCACTCTTCACTTCCTATAATCGATCTCCAGTGGTTTGCCGACAGCGACGATGAGGACGCTCCCGGCAAGACCGAGCCGCCGTCCGAGCAAAAATTAAAACGGTTAAGGGAAGAAGGGCAGGTAGTAAAAAGCCAGGAACTGATCGGCGCTATCGGTTTATTACTGCCCGCGCTGTTATTGCTTTTTATGGCTCCCTCCATGCTTAAAACCTGCGTTGAAATGGTGCGGTTTTTCTTCTTACGCGTAGTGGAATTGGATCCGGCGAAAGACGCGATTATCGCGGGAAACTTTTTTATATTCTTCGCGAGGCTTGTTTTCCCGATTATCATAGTCGCCCTTGTGTCGGCGATATTTTCCAATGTGGTGCAGACCGGCGGCTGGCTGTTTACGACAAAAACCATTACGCCGGATTTCTCCAAGGTTATACCCAGATTCGGACAGTATTTTAAACGTATTTTTTCCATTGACGGACTGGTCAGACTTGGAATGTCGCTTGTTAAAATAGCGATTATCGGCGTTGTAGCTTATTTATTTATAAAAGCGGATATAGGAAAATTGCTTAATTTGCAGAAAGCGGACGTTTATAAAGGCCTTACGCTGGTGGCGACAATCGCGATACGGATGATACTTGTCGTGGCCGTTCTAATGCTCGCCCTTTCGATAGCGGATTATTTTTTCCAGCGTTGGCGTTTCCGCGAACGTCACAAGATGACCCGTTATGAGCAAAAAGAAGAAAGAAAGATGTACGAATCCGATCCGCAGGTACAGCAAAGGATACGCGCGCGCTTCCGCGAGATGTTAAGGCAGAGTCTTACTACTACGGTTCCGAAAGCGGATGTAGTAATTACAAACCCGACTCACCTGGCTATCGCTTTGCAGTACGATGAACGTTATATGCCGGACGGACCTATCGTTATAGCGAAGGGCGATGATGAAATTGCCGCCAGAATAAGGGAAATCGCAAAACAGCATGATATTCCACTTGTGGAAAACAAGCCGCTCGCATGGGCTCTGTATCGCGAGACCGATATAGGTGATGTAATACCTAAGAAATACTTACAAATAGTGGCTGAAATATTTATAAAGATTTGGCGCCTTGATGAAAAACAGCGCGAAAGGAATAGCGCGTGAAAAGGTTAATTTTTATAAGGGGTATAAATGGCAGATAATCCGTTAGAACCGGGAAACTCCGGCAATAATTGGCTGAGTTTCTTAAAAAATAACTTTCCCGCCGTAGCCGTGATTACCATCGTACTCGCTATTGTCCTCCCGATGCCCACCGTTATTCTTGACGCGCTTATGGCTATTAACCTTATTTTTTCCCTGATGATTCTGCTTAGCGTGCTTAGTACGCAAAGGCCTACCGAATTAACCCTTTTTCCTACATTTTTACTTGTTTCCACGGTATTCAGTCTCGCTTTGAACGTATCGTCCGCCCGTCTTATTCTTACGCAAGGTTCCAATTTTAACGGGAAGATGATTAAGGCGTTTTCCAGCTTTGTAGTCGGATCATCGGGCGGCATTCAGGGCATTGTCGTCGGCACCATCATCTTTATCATTATTATCTTGGTGCAGGTAATCGTTATTACAAAGGGGGCGACACGCGTATCCGAGGTAGCCGCGCGTTTTACTTTGGACAGTATGCCGGTAAAAATGATGGCGGTAGATACAGAATACAGTTCCGGAGCGATTACCGAGGAAGAGGCTAAAAACAAAAAAGCCCAAATCCAGATGGAATCCGATTTTTACGGGTCAATGGACGGAGCGAGTAAATTTATTTCAGGTAACGTAAAGGTGGGTGTTTTTATAATTATTATTGAAATGCTGGGCGGGTTCATTGTTAATTCCGCGCTTGCCAGTCAGCAAAGCGGGTTTAGCGTTTATGTCGCCCTTGCAATCGGAGACGGACTTGTAACACAGCTTCCCGCGCTTCTTGTTTCCACCGCCATGGCGCTCATTGTTACAAGGGCCGCCGCGACGGGCGTTCTTGCCGATCAGATTGTCGATCAAATTTTAAAACGCAATTCATCCCTTTATTGGGTATGCGCCGCGGTGGTAGCGGTTCTAGGCTTCCTGCCCGGTTTCCCGTGGTATTTACTTTTCCCGATGGCGGCTTTAATCGCGTTTCACGCTTACACCAGGGGCCGCGATCAGAAAAAGGCGATTGCTATCAGTCAAAAAACCGGAAAAGCCCGCGAACAAAAAGACGAAAAAGCGGCGGAATTTCCCCCCGTCGTACCGTTGGACGCTCTCTCGTTGGAGCTCGGCTACGGGCTTGTGCCGTTAGTTGAAAAGGAAAAAGGCGCGGAACTTCTGGAAAGGGTTATGGGCGTAAGAAGCCAGGCCGCCTATGACCTTGGGCTTGTTATTCCCAAAGTACGCATAATCGACAATTCCATGCTCGCCCCTTCAGAATATTGTTTTAAAATTAAGGGAGTGGATTCAGGACGCGGTAAAATCCGTCTTGGTTACTATCTGTGCATTAATCCCGGAATGGTTACGGCGGAATTGGAAGGCGAGAAGACGATAGATCCCGCTTTCGGGATTCCCGCGATTTGGATTGAACAGTCAAGGAGGGACGAAGCCGAACGCGCCGGTTACACCGTGGTGGATCCGCCTTCGATAATCGCGACCCATTTAACCGAAATTATTCGCCGCCACGCGGCTGATATTCTAGGTTTGCAGGATACCCAGGTGATTCTGGATACCCTAAAGAAGGATTACCCCGCCGTCGTTGAAGAGGCGCTGAGGGAAGGCAAGGGGTTGCGCGTAACGGAGATTCAGAAAGTGCTTCACGGACTGCTGAGGGAAAAGGTATCTATCCGCAATCTGGTGTCAATCCTTGAGGCGATTGCCGATTACGCGCCAATTTCTAAAAATATCCGGTTCCTAACTGAAAAAGCGCGGCAGGCTCTCGCCAGTCAGATATGCAACCAATACGCCGATGAAGATAAACACTTGCGCCTTCTTACGATTGACCCCGCTCTTGAACAAAGAATCATCGACGCCAAGTATGAAACCCCGACCGGAATGGTCTGCGCCCTCGATCCCCCTACTCAAAAGGCGTGGATTTCGGCGGTTAAGAAAGCCTACAAGGCGGTTAAGGAAAAAGGATGGATGCCCGTAATTATCTGTTCCGAGCAGGCGCGTTTCCTTGTTAGAAATTCTACGGATCGCGAATTGCCTGATTTGGCGGTTATTTCCGTCCAGGAAGTTGTTACCGGAATTATTCCCGAAGCGGTAGGGATGATAAGACTGGAAGAAACGGTGGAGCAATAAAATGGAATTGTTTATTGAACAAGGCGAAAGCCTGCTGGAATGCAAACAAAAGATTTATGAAAAATACAAACGGCCTTTTCATATTCAAAACCGAAAAGATATAAGGCGCGGCGGATTTTTAGGCTTGTTTACAAAGCCCGGCGTTCAGGTTGAATTTTATTTTTCGACTCAAAAACAGAATACTCCGTCTTATGATTATAACCCGCGTCTTCCGCTTTCACAGCAGTCGGGTATGCAGTATCCGGCAAGCGGCGATTTGTTTTCCGAAAAGAATCTTGAAGAGGCGAAACAAAAGGTTATTGAAACCGCCAGAAAAAACATCGGCGAAATATCGGCAAGCGGCAGGGAAACTTCCCAGCAGATTTTGGATCTGCTAAAGGAAGGAATAAAAGAAATAAAAGAGCAAGTGGAAAGTACGGGCAAAAGGGAAGAGCATCCGTCTTTTGTCAACGTGACGAAATTGTTAAAAGCCAATGATTTCTCGGAGAAATATATTAACGGAATGCTGGAAAGACTGCGAAAAGAGCTGTCTCTTGAACAGTTGGAAAATTTTGACGTCGTGCAGGATCATGTTCTTGAGTGGATAGGGGAGAGCATCAGTGTTTATAAAGAGGAAGCCGTTATGCGCAAACCAAGAATTATGGTTCTTGTCGGCCCTACGGGAGTCGGAAAAACAACCACGATATCAAAACTCGCGGCTATTTACGGCATAGGGACGGATGAAATTCCCGCTATTGACGTAAGACTGATAACGATTGACACCTTCCGTATCTGCGCCAAGGAGCAACTTGAACAAATAGGGAGCATAATGCAGATACCGGTTTCCTGCGTGTCAAACAGGCAGGATATAAAAAAAGAGGTCGCGCTTTACAGCGATGACATTGATTTGTTTTTAATAGACACTATCGGAAATAGCCCCAAAGATTCGTCAAAAATAGGCGAAATGAAGGAGATTCTTGACGGGTGTCCCAAGAACGCGGAATATCATCTTGTTATAAGCGCGGCGACAAAAGCTGGCGATATAGAGGAGATAATGCGGCAGTTTGAGCCATTTAATTATAAATCGGTTATACTTACTAAAATGGACGAGACCGGCAGTTACGGAAATATAATTTCCGCTCTCGCGGAAAAGAGAAAAAGTATTTCTTTTATTACTAACGGGCAGGCTGTTCCCGAGGATATAAGAAGAGCGTCCGTCGTACGTTTTCTTATTAATCTTGACGGTTTTAAAATAAACCGTGATAAAATTGAAAAGCGTTTTCCTTCGGGAGAAGCGGATCAATTTAAATGGAGATAATTATGAAACGGAGTTTCATTTTTTATTTTAAAGCGCGGCGGGATAGCCGCGCAATGTAGAGGTTATTTATGGAAGATCAAGCTGAGAAATTGCGTGAAATTATGAAACGAAAAAAAGACGGTACGGGCTCGCCAAGGGTTTCGTCTTCAAAGTCGAATGTAAAACCGGCGGATAAGGCACGCGTTATTACCGTCACTTCAGGCAAAGGCGGTGTGGGAAAGACCAACCTTTCCGTGAATATGGCTTTAGCGTTCGCGAGGTTGGGAAGAAAAGTAGTGGTAATGGACGCCGACCTTGGGCTTGCCAACGTTAACGTAATGCTCAATATGATCCCCAAGTACAATCTGTACCATGTTATTAAAAAGCAAAAAACAATCCGCGAAATTCTTGTGGAGACGGAATACGGTATTTCCATCGTAGCCGGCGCTTCGGGCTTTTCCCAAATAGCCAACATGGGCGAAGAAGACAGAAAAGATTTTATCTCGGAGCTTGATTCGTTATCAAACGCGGACATAATCATTATTGACACAAGCGCGGGCGTTTCCAGTAATGTTTTGGATTTTATCGCCGCCGCGGATGACGCCGTGATTATTACCACTCCCGAACCGACCGCGATTACGGACGCTTACGGAATAATTAAAATCATCGCTACTGAGTATGACTCGGTTAATATGGGTTTAAAACTTGTCGTAAACCGCGCAAAAGGGGCTGCACAGGCGAAAAGCGTCGCCGACAGAATGATTAATATCGCGGGCCAGTTTTTAAATTTAAAGCTTGATTATCTGGGATTTATTTATGACGACGTGTCAGTCTCCCACGCCGTACTAAGGCAAAAGCCTTTTATGGTAGTGGATCCGAAGTGCAAGGCGAGCATCTGCGTTCAACATATCGTTGAGCGCATGGACAGGAATAAACCGGGAGAAACCGCCGGTTTTGGCGCGATGTTTAAAAGGCTTTTTAAGTCTTCGCAACGTGAAAACGTCGTCTAGCGGTAAAAAAGGCGGACTATGAATAATATAAAATGGGGTTCAATATCGGCGATTTGCGCTTTATCTATTTCAATCCTCCTTGGCATAATTTCCGGGGTAGGCGTAGCTTATATAATCCTGCGGGCTTTGATTTTTTCCGTTATTTTTTTCGGAATCGGGTTCGGTTTGCGTTTTGCTTTGGACAATTTCCTTCCGGAGGTTTTAGTGGCGGACGAAGAAATCGTTCCTCCCGAAATTAATGAGACCGACGGACATATAAGTATAGCGATGGACAGCATGGGCGAGTATGCCGTACCTGAATTATTCAATAAAAAGGGTAATTCCGAGGAATTGGGCAATGTGGAAGACCTTGTTTCGGGCGCTTTTAAACCTCGCGCCGCGCAGGATGACTTCAATTCAGGCGGAAATCAATCCGGATACTCGAATTTCGACTTCTCGCAAGGTGAGGGTATAGACCGAAAGAAAGAAGCAGGTTATAATAATTTTGGAGAGATTCAAGATGATCCGTTTTTTGAAAGCCCGGCGGGAGAATCGGCCGTTTTTTCTGAAACGCCTAGTTTTGAAAAACCTGACGCTAAAAAACCGGCGGCTTTTCAACCGCAGTTTACCCCAAGTTTTGGGGATGATTCAGGATTGGGGGGATTGCCTGATTTGGATATGATGGCGATGGCGTTTTCATCAAATTATAGCGGCACCCCCATTACTTCCGCGCCTTCGGCCTCTCAAGCGCCGGCGGTACATCCCGTTGAGGATGAGCCGGATCGCGGTCAATATAAGGGCAATAAGGCTCAACCGTTGCAGGGTGATTTTGACCCGCAAAGTATGGCGCAGGGCATTAGAACGATATTAAATAAAAGTTAAGAGGGAATGGTTTGGGAATGCCGGAAGAAAAAACAGAAGAGGAACTCTGGCAGCAGTACCGAAAAAATCGGGATCCTGCGATACGGGAAGCCTTTATAAAACAATACGCCCCGCTTGTAAAGTATGTAGCCGGAAAAGTCGCCGTTGGGATGCCGAACAATGTGGAATTCGACGATCTTGTAGGCTACGGAGTCTTCGGCCTTATCGACGCGATTGATAAATTCGATCCCGAGAAAAACGTAAAATTTAAAACTTATGCCGTTACGCGCATAAGGGGCGCTATTTTTGACGAATTGCGCTTAATTGATTTTGTCCCGCGTTCCGTCAGGCAAAAAACCCGCGAAATAGAAACGACAATTTCTTCCTTGGAGGCGCAGTTGGGCAGAACCGCGTCCGATCAGGAAATAGCCGGCGCTCTTGGAATGGATGAACAGGAATACATGAAAGTGATTCAAAAAATATCCGGCACTTCCATAATTTCCTTGAACGATTTATGGTACTCCGGCGATGACAACGACAAAGTGTCCATCGGCGACAGCATTGAATCTCCTTCCAGTTTAAATCCCGACGTGGTGGTGGTAAACGAGGAAATCCGCAGAGTTATTGTCGAAGCGATAAATGAACTTCCCGATAAAGAAAAGAAAATTCTGGTTCTTTATTATTACGAAGATTTAACTTTAAAAGATATCGGGCGCGTATTGCAGGTAACGGAATCAAGGGTTTCGCAACTGCATACGAAAGCCGTTCTTCACTTAAGGTCAAAGTTAACTAATATCAGAAAAGGTATCGTATGATTGATTTTATCCAGTTGCAGGAAATTGTTAAAGAGCATCTGGAACATGACAGGGCGATTCAGTCCGTAGACGCGTCGGGTCCCACGTTGGAAGCCGCCGTAAAAGAGGCCGCCGCCCTGCTGGATACCTCCATCCGCAGACTTGAATATGAAATCGTTGAAAGAGGTTCGTCCGGCTTTATGGGCGCCGGAAAAAAAGACTGGGTAATACGCGCCTATGAACGCACACAGGTTAAAAAAGCGAAGCACGCGCAAGAGGATGTTATCGGCGAAGACGATGAAAAAGTTCAGGTTATTCAGGATAAGGACGGAGACGTTTTTATACAATGCTGGCCTGACGGAGTTTATCTTAAAGTCGTGCCCCCTGTCGGCAACGGCAAAAAGGTATTTTTAACCCATGCGATACAGGCGCTCCACAGCAAGAATGTGCTGGAGTTCGATAACGATACCGTTGACACGCTTGTAAATAAAGCTTCCGGAATGTATGTAAAGGTGGCGGACTTTAATCATAATCCGGCGAACGACAGTATGGCTAATATCGAAGTTGATGACTCGGAAATGCACGTTACCGTTATTGTTATTCCTCCGGGTGAAGGCGGCTCGGATTTAACGCTTGAATCATTTAAAAGCCTGCTTGTACAGCATAGGGTATACCATGGGGTTAAAGAGGAATTCCTTGAAAGCTTTTTAGATAAGCCTTCTTACAGGGAAAGGGTGGAAATTGCGGAAGGCATAAAACCCATTAACGGTAAAGACGCTTATATTCAATATTTCTTTAAAACGGATCAGACGCAAATAAAGTTAAAAGAAGGGGCTAACGGAAGGGTAAATTTCAAGGAGTTGGATATTATTCAGAACGTAGTTCAGAATCAGCCTCTCGCGAAAAAGATACCGCCGGAAGACGGCATAGACGGAAAAACGGTTACGGGAAGGTTTCTTCCCGCTAGAACCGGAAGCGATATACCGATGCCCGTCGGAACAAATGTGCATGTAAACGACGACGGAGATACCATTCTTTCCGATATAAACGGCCAGGTAATAGTCGCGAACGGAAAAATCAATGTAGAGCCGATTTTAACCGTCGAAGGCGACGTTAACCTGAAAACGGGAAATATTATTTTCCTTGGAACGGTTGTTATAAGCGGCAACGTTGAAGACGGATTCTCGGTAAAGGCCGCCGGAAATATTGAAGTAAAGGGAACCGTCGCGAAAGCGGAACTTGACGCGGAAGGCGATATAATTATTTATCAAGGCATCAACGGAAAGAGCGGGGATAAAAGAATTCGCGCGGGGCGTTCAATTTGGTCGCGCTTTATCGAAAACGCGAATGTGGAAGCCGGGAATATGGTTGTCGTTACGGACGGAATAATCAATTCAAACGTAGACGCGATAAAGAGCATTGTTTGCATGGGTAAACGCGCGAATATCATGGGCGGCCGTCTGCGCGCCGGAGAGGAAATAAACGCGAAGGTTCTTGGAAACTCGACAAGCGGAACCGAGACAATCTGCGAAGTCGGTTTTGATCCCCACAGTAAGCTGGAATTGGAACGCCTTCTTGAGATGAAATCGTCGTCTGAAACTGAATTGGAAGCGATAAGGCTGGATTTACAAACCTTAATCAATACGAAAAAACAACGCAAGACCCTGCCCGAGGATAAAGAAGCTTACATGCAGGAATTAATGGAACGGCGGCAAATATTAACCGATGAATTGAAAGACACGAATGACAGTATTCAAAAAGTCCAGGAATTCATGAACCAAATAGAGGTTCGAGGGCGCGTGTCAGCGTCCACGAAAGTATGGCCGGGCGTAAAAATATGTATTCGGGACGTTAAAGAAGACGTAAGAACGGACTATCGTGCGGTAACTTTTATTCTTGATAACGGGCTTATCAGAGCGACCAAGTATGAGGAACCTGACGATCTTGCGAAGAAGGGATTAGATGGCTATAGCACCGATTGATTTGCAGGCTATTTTTTCACAGGTTGACAAGGTAGGGAAATCCCAGGCCGCGCAGAGGGAGGGGCAGACGCTTCATCAGGCGATTGTGGGCGTACAGCTTCAACGCAAGACGGAGGAGCATATACAGCAGGTGAATGAAGCCCAGAATACCGGAGAGGGAGCGGAAAAAGTAAAGGATCGCGACGCCGAGCGCAAACAAAAGCGAAACTCCGGCGGCAGGGGCGATGAAAGTAATGAAGATGAAAATACGGAAGAAAAGCAATTTTCTGTTTTACACGACCCGTATTTGGGCAGAAAAATTGACATAAGCCTTTAATACGGATAACGGATAATTAATGAATATTTTTTTTGTTGTATCGATTATATGCCTGGCTATTTGTTTCATAATGTTTTTTTATTTAAAGTGGTATGTTAAAAAACGCACGTCCGCTTCCGGACTTAATGAATACAGGGCGGAAGTCGAAAGGTTAAAAGTTGACATTAACTCGGTAACGGATAGAAATTTACAGCTTGTAGAAGATAGCATTTCCAAACTTAAAAAATTTCTGGAAGACGCGGAAAAAAGGATTGCCGAATATAAGGACGCGATTCAAATAAAGCCGTCGGGCGAAACTCTTTATACGAATCTCGGACGCGGAATTCGCGCCGCGTTAATAAATCCCGCCGAACAACTGCCGCCGCCGCAACTGCAAAACGAACATCCGTTAAAATCACGCCAATTATCGCTGGAAACTCAAAAATCCGTTGAATTTTTTAATACGCCGGTTAAATCTGAAAATAAAACGACCCAAGGCGCTCCCCTTGTTCAGAAGCCTCCTTCAAAAAAACAAATCCGTAGCGCCATCGACTTGCTTGCCAATGATGGGCTTTCGGCGGAAGAAATAGCGTCCCGTCTTGATATAAGCATCGCGCAGGTGAATCTCGCTATGAATTTACGCAGGACAAAACGATGAATATATTGAAAAACTTTAAATGATAATGCACACTTACAATATGGTTAAGAAGATTGCTTTTTTATTTTTACTGTTTGTCATCGCCGCCGGCTCGGCTTCTTTCGCCCAGGACGACACTCTTACGCTTAAAATCGCCGTAATGGGGCCGGGAGATCAACTGTATTTTTGGTGGGGACATATCGCGCTTATTGTGGAAGATTCTTCTAACGATACCGGATATTTTTTTGATTACGGAATATTTTCATTTGACAATGATAATTTTTTCTATAACTTTGCTTTTGGCAGATTGTTGTACAGTTGCGGCGTTTCTCGAGCTGAAAGAAATTTTGAACTATATAAAAGAAACAACCGCGATATAACGGTTTATACGTTAAACCTTCCGCCGGAAGTTAAAATAAAAGTTAAGAATTTCGCCATGCTTAATGTTCTTCCCGAAAACCGCGATTATTATTACCATCATTTCAGGGATAATTGTTCGACAAGGATCAGGGATATAATTGATCTCGCGACGGACGGGCAATTTAAAAAAGAATTTGAAAACGCAAACGGTGATTTTACTTTACGGAATCATGTTCGCCGCCACACATGGTTTTCGCCCGTAATTGACTGGTTTTTAAATTTTTTGATGGGACAGGTTATTGATAACCGAATCACTATTTGGGAAGATATGTTCCTTCCCGCGGAAGTAGGCAAAAGAATAGAGAATTTCCGGTATACCGACGCCGAAGGCAACAGTCAAAAACTTGTATCATCGGTTGAAATTTTAAATCAATCAAAAGGCCGTCCCGCTGTTCTTGAAAAACCGCGAAGACAATGGCCGAGGGAACTCGCCTTCAGCCTTATGTTATCCGCGATTTTTTGTTTCTTTTTCTTTTTACAGGCGAAAAATAAAAATGCGGGCAGGGTATTGGCCGGAATCAGCATGGGTTTAAGCGGCCTATTTTTCGGCTCCGTCGGTCTTCTTCTGTATTTTATGGCTCTTTTTACAAATCACGACTACACCTATCAAAATATGAACATGATATTCTGCACGCCGCTCCTTCTTGCCGCCGTCCCGTTTGGAATTTGTTATGCGACAACAAAAAATAAAAATAAACAAAATATTTACGGCGAATTATTAAGATTAATCTGGCTTTTATCGGTATTGGGCGTATTTATATCAATGTTGATTAAGCTGTTACCCGGTTTTTATCAGGATAATCTGACGGATCAGATGTTAATTCTGCCCATAGCCCTAACTTTTACATTACAGCCAAACGGCCTTAAGGAAACGCTAAACAGGCATTTCCCGATGAAAAAGCTTTTCTTCCCTTCAGGAGACAAAAATGGCGCTTAGTGACGAATGGCAGAAAATAAAATATAAAGAAGTTTTTGAGCAGGAAACGACGGGGCTAACGCGCCGTCTTAGCTCCGATCCCGAATGTAAAGTTGAAGATTTGGAAGCGATTTTAAAAAACCTGTATATTATGGAAGGCGCTGACCAAGGCGGCCGCGGCAGTCTTCAGGACACGATAATGGCCGCCACAATAGCCGCCTACGAACATTTTATCGCCGACTTGAAGGCAAAATCGCGATAAATCTTTCTTTTTATGTAACCTTTTATCCCCTACATGGTTGTATAGTTACCATACTAGTTTTGTTTCACGTTCCTCCTATTTCTCCTTTTCCCCGGAGTTACTCCTTTCTCCGGGGTTTTTTTATGCTTTTTTCATCTTTTACCATGTTGACAAAAAAACGCGAAAAATGTAGGATAAACTAAAGTATTGTCGGTATCACCGAAATATGATTTTTTGAGATTTATCCCCTGTAGCTCAGCTGGCAGAGCAAGTGGCTGTTAACCACTGGGTCCGTGGTTCGAATCCGCGCGGGGGAGATTTTGCCGTCCATTGGGACGGCTTTTTTTATGCTTTGTTTTGTTTCACTTTGTTTCATAATTCTTTACCGCATAAGGAATTAACTCACCTGTAATGGCGCGTAACGCCCGATTTTTTTCAGGCGGCGGAAATTTATTTTTTTTGTATCTTGTGTTTTGTTTCACTATGTTTTATCATTTTTTGTAGACGCATTGTAGACAAAATGAGAGCAAATTCGCTCCCACTTTTAGCCACTTACTCTTTTGGTTGTCTACAAATGGCAGATTTTAAGGGGGGGTAATGGGCGTTAAAGTACGCGAAAAACGCGGTAAATTGTATCTGGACGTTTATTATAACGGTTGGAGAAAATGGGAAGCCCTTGATCTTACCCTGCCGGCTGATAAAACACAGCGAGCGGAAATTATGCGGCTTGCCGAAGTGTGCAAGTCAAAGAGGGAAGTTCAGTTATTATCCGGTGAATGGGGAATGGTCGATCCTGTAGGCGGTAAACAGACCCTTATCGAATACATGAACGGAATTGCCGCAAGCCGTGGGCAAAATGATTTTTCCCATAAAGCCATTAAATACCTAAAATTATTTCCCAGTGGCAATATAGCCATCGGAAGCGTTACGGAAAAATGGATTGAGGATTTTCAAGAGTATCTGCTTAAAGAAACCGAACTTTCAAAAAAGAGCATAAGGCACTATTCCGGAGCTGTACGCTTCGCGCTGAGCAAGGCGGCGCGGGATTTAATTATTCCTCGTAATCCTGCCGTAAATGTTCGGGGCGTATCCGTACCCGAAAGCGATAAAATATATCTGACAGCCCCGGAGGTTCAATCTCTTGCGAATGCGCCTATTTACGGGGAATTGGGTGTAGAGATAAAACAGGCTTTTTTGTTTGGTTGCTATACAGGGCTTCGCATATCCGATTTGAAAACGCTTGTTTGGGGGGATATACAGCGCGATCCGCCGCAAATAAACAAGAGGCAGGAAAAAACAGAACGCAAGGCATTTGTACCGCTTCATACCGTTGCATGGGGAATAATTGACGATAAGCGTCTGCATAGTTATAAAGAGCCGGTATTCCCCGCGCTTACAAAATCAAAAACAAATACTAATGAATACCTTAAACGATGGGCAAAGAAAGCCGGGATTGAAAAAAATATCGGCTGGCATACTGCCCGGCATACCTTTGCGGTTTTATCACTAGAGGCCGGGGCAGAGATTTACACTCTTTCAAAACTGCTGGGGCATACTGACGTAAAAACTACGCAGGTATACGCAAAGGCGACCGACAAAATGAAGCGGGACGCGGTTAACGCTCTACCGGTTATTGAAATAGCGAAAAAAAGGGGGAATGAATGAAGACCGACGGCAGCGATTGGACACCTCCCCCGGAAAAAAGCGAAATTGAAAACCTGTTTGATAGCTTACTGTTTTATAGACAAGTGGCAAGCATATCTGTTGAACGGTTACGGATCATAAAAGAATTGGAACGGTTATTGCCGGAAAACCAAACAAAATTTTCGGAATATCTATCTGAAATTATTGGCCTGTACGAAAATGAATGTGAACTTGTAATGGATGTTGACGCAGATGAACCGAGTCCCGTCCCTGAAGAGCTTGAAGGTCTTTATTATGATAAAAACACGACATATGCACAATATCTTTACTCAATACGTATAACCATAATAGATTGTTTAATATACATAAGGAGTCTCTGGAATAACAATCAAGTAGAGAAAACAACCGCAAAATTGAAAGAGATACATAGCAAAGATTCTTCAATGATCTTTAATGCAAAAAAAAGAATCGAAAAGGATTTCTCAATACTCAAAAACTTAACTATGAAGGTGATAGAAGATTCCTCTGATAATAAAAAGAATGAGGCATTAAAAAAATCACTTAATGAAATGAGAGACGATTTTATAAAAAATGGGATTGAAGTATGAAGAAAAAAACGCCTGTTGATGAACTTCAATCTTTTTTCAATGCTTATGAAGAAAAAATAAAGTTGATAATTAAGAGAGAAATAAAAAAAGGTATTAATAATGCTCTAAAAGAAATAAAAAGTGGGAATAGAATACCACAAATACTTAATGAGCTTATTGAGGCACTTCAGCTTGATCCCAATCCTATAAATAGGAAATATCGCCCGGCAACTAACAACTATAAGCAATTCATATATTGGATAGTTAATAATAATTACGATGATTTTTTAACAGAAGATAATTTTTTTACATTCATTCATTGCACAATAAAAAAAGAAAATGTTAAACGGTATTTTCGTGATGCAAGGGATGAAAAAAAATAAAAACGGATTAATCCGGTATTAATTCTGTACTGTTCCGACATCGGAAAAAGAAAAACATACATCACAATTCCACTATAAAACAATTTATAGGGGGATAAAATGAACGAGACACAAAAGCCGTTAACTGTTGAACAGGCAGCCGAATTCTTGAATCTAAAAAAAAGCTACATTTACAACCTTGTATTTTACGGCAAACTGACGGCATACCGACCCGGCGGAAAAATGCTGCTCTTCAAAGTTTCCGATCTGGAGAAGTACGCATACGGAAACAAAATAGGCGGCCATTCAGACCGCGCGGATTCTATTTTGAATAAAACGCAAAAAAGTAAAACGCGCAAAAAGGAAAGAGCGTAATACATCGGGACGGTAGTTGTGATACCTAGTGTGATAAAAATAGTTGTTGGCAATCAACAAATCCTCGTAGGCAGTAGGCAGGGAATTTTTACACAGACTTATCATGGACCCGCCTGAAGATTTGGAGGTCGATCATAAGAACCTAAATAGGCTGGACAACCGCCGTCAAAACCTGCGGGTATGCTCACGTTCTGAAAACATGATGAATCGAGGTAGACAAAAAAACAACGCTTCTGGCTACAAGGGAGTCGGTCGAGACGAAAGACGCAAGAGGAAAAATTTCAGGGCGCGGATTACGGCACGTAAGAAGACTTACCTTTTGGGTTATTTTGAAAAACCTGATGAGGCCGGGGCTGCGTATAAGAAAGCGGCAAAGCAACACCATGGGAAATTCGCAAGGGTTAATGATCCTTAAAATAATAAGCGGTTACACGGCAACCGCATATAGCGGAGGAGTAAAATTATGAAAACCGAATTTACGAAGGGAAAAAATCATGAAACATGAAAAAAGCCCCCAATTCCGGGCAGGATATTTAAGGGGCTTTGAAAGCGGTTACATCATAATAATATCAGATACCGACGCAAAAAACAATACCCAAGCGGTTTTGAAAAAATGGCGGAGTACGCAAGGAATCCGGCATGACAGATAAAGAACATGAAAGAAACAACGAAAATGAACGGTTGTTTTTAGGTGGTTTAATTCAAATAACGACAAACAATGAGGATATGCCGATATTAAAAATACAGGCGGAAAACTTTTCTAATGACGAACACAAGTTAATATTTAAAACCATTTTTAAGCAGATAGAAAACGGAATAAGCCCCGATATTAAAACTCTTGCAAGTGATCATGACCTTGCCGAAGTAGAAAAATGGTATATATCAAAATTGACTACAGATGCAATAACAGGCGCGAAAATCAAATATCATGAAAGCGAAATAATAAAAGCATGGCAAACACGGACAGCAAGAGACGAAACACAAAAATTCCTTAATGAAATTAACAGCGCAGAATATACCGGTGAGATAGAACCGGTAATCCTTAAATTCATGGAAAGAATGGCCGGGGCAGTAAGCGACACGAAATATAACCGTTTTGCGACATGGGAGGAATTTTATAATTATTGCATAAAACACGATCCGTCAAAAGATTTTAAGCCTTCCATGTTTGCCGGTTTACGTTTTCCCAATGGCACATTAAGTTACATCGGTGGGAGGCCCAGCGATGGCAAAAGTACAATCCTTGTAAACATCGCAAGAGAGGCACTGGACGCGGGGAAAAAAGTTTTTTTAGTGAATATGGAAATGACAAATATTTCCGTTACTAATAAATTTGCATTGTCTTTTCTTTACGCAAGCGCGACATCGAAGGAGCGGGAAAATTTACATGTCATTAAAGACCCGCAGCTTAGTTTTGAAAACCTGCTCAAAAAGGAAAGCGACAGCCAGGAAACTTTTAACAGATTAGGGCATAACGCGGCCGAAAAACTTATATCGTTATTTAATACAAGATTATTTTTATTTAACGGCGCGGAGGAGAAACTGGGCGCTATACTTGCGACCATTGAAAGTAGAATTAACGAAGGGGACATAGTTTTAATTGACTATGTACAACGTTTACCTCCGCCAAAAGGAAACAACGATCAACGCTATATACAAATAAAAAATATAAGCAACGCACTTTTAGCTCTGGCGATGAAAAAGAACGCGGTAATAATAAGCGGGGCGCAGTTTGGGCGGTCAAAAGAAACAGGCAAGGAGGCGACCTTTGATGATTTTAGAGAAAGCGGGGACATCGAACAGGACGCGCATAACGCCATGGCGATTGAATCCATAGACGAAAAGAACCGCTATATTCATGTGTTAAAACAAAGGGAAGGTGGGGCAAATTTTACAAGAGCAGAATTAGACTGTAATTTTGATTATTTATATATTGCAGGAACAGGCAGGGAATATAAAAAAAAAGCGAAAAAAGTAAAGAGTATCCCACCAGAAGGAACAGGAGATAATTTTAATTGGAGTAAGGTATAATGGATAAGAGATTAGAACAAATGCCTAAAAATATTTCTACAATGATTACCACCCCGCAGACATTCCATAAGGAGAGGCACGAAAACGGCGTGGAATATTACAAAGTAGTTTCATACACGCCGGATGGCGACATGATTCTTAATAATAAAATCTGTAGGGAAAAAATAAGCATATCGCGAGCAACGTGTAATTTTTCAGGAGCCTACCCCTATTTATTTGATGTTATTTCTTACACTTGCACTCATGCAAAGGATGCCATTAAAGAAGTTGATAATTATTACAGCGTTACAATTCCTTATGAGAAATTTCTTGAATTTGCCCTTGACGGATGTACTGGGCAATTACGGTATTTACAGAATGAACTCTTTAGGATAGATACCACAAAGCAAAGCAAGCTGATCACCATTGATAAAAATTCAAGCCTTTACGCCATGCCGGTAGTATTGGCGTACAAATCAGGGAATTGTGAACGCGCTTTATCAAAAAAAGGAAAACGGGGAGCGGAACAGTTAAAAAAGGAACCCAATACGGAAATTCAGATACTTTTTTTGAAGTGTCTTTTTCAAGACGTGAAAGAGAACGGCAATAAATACACAGATTTTCCAAAAGCTTTTTTTGCGAAAATAAAAGCCGTTGAAAGAACTTTTGAAAATAAGTTTGTGTTCATAGAACCAGATACCGGCTTAAATCTTCTTGTTGATAAAAACCAACTTCAGAAACTCATAAAAAAACATGGAATAGTTACAGACATAACAGATGCGCGACCGCTTACCGGCATGATCTCCGCAGAGGTTATTTACAAACTTTTAAATTATTTCCGGTTACATGATAACACAAAAAGTCCTAAAATAAGGCTTAAAGGCATAGATGTTCTGAAGCATTGCGCGCCACAATACATTCAAACTATAAAAGATAAACATGGAAATTCCTCTGATTATTACAAAAACGCCGATAAAGCGAAACCTTTTTTAAATCTTCTTGCCATAGCGATAAATGAGGTATGCCAAATGGGAATACTGAACGCCGTGCCGGAAACGGAAATGAAAAACCTTATAACCAAAATTGAAAATGTGGACAGTGGGGACATACTCATTCACTACGGCAACCGTAAACGGTTACCAGATACATTTTAGCCGAACAGGTGATACAAAAACGCCTTTTTTAGCCGAACAGGTGATACAAAAACGCCATTTCCCTAATATATTCTAATAGAATCTAAGGCGGCATACACTACAGCCCCGCCTTTAGTCTGATTACCTTAATGATTACCTTAATCTTTCTAGTTTTTCCAATTTTTCTAGTTTTTTCTAGTTTCCTAAATTCGATCTTCGTAAACATGCCGTTATATTCCAAGACTGCAATACGGCGCGAAAACTTAATTTGAATATTTTGTTTAAAAGCCTCCGGGAAGTCTCTGACCCCTTCCCGGAAAAAACCCTCTGTTTGTTCTCCCCATACGGAGAGTAAAGAAATTATACCAGACAGCCCCGTAGAATAACAACTAAAAACTCCTATAAAGACAAGACAGGCTAAAAATAAGAAAACCGCTGATCCTATGAAAACCTATGAAAAAAAAGGGGTTTTAACAGACAAGAAAAAATAAGGATTTCATCTTTTCAAAAACCGTGAAAAACCTAGCAAAAAGCAGGAAGTTTAACCAGATAAATACCTAAGAAAAATTTGAGTGTTTGAATTGACAAATTAGCATTTGTTTGTAACAATTTGAATAAGATATTTTAGGTATGCTTTAAACGGGCAGCCGGAAAGTTAAGATTCGCGGGAATCTTGTCTTTTTGGCTGCCTTTTTTATTTGGGGGAAATTGCATGGGTAAAACAGATGAAACAATGGATATTTTTCAGGCTTCAGAATTCCTGAAAATATCAAGATGGAGCATTTATCAGCTAACGCGAAAAAACAAAATCCCGTGCCACAGGCCAACGGATTTATAATGCCGGGAACCATAGGGCTTCGTTTTATTATTGACACCTCACAGGCAGTGACTCAAGTTGACGATTTAAGCGACTCCATCGTTAAACTGATGGACGATATCCGCAGCGCGGAAGCGGCGGCGGCGGCGGGGACGGGAAGTTATGATACCGTCCGCCAGCTCTACCAGTCGCTTAACAACGCCACAGCCGCGCGCGGCAATATAGCGAATCAGGCGAGACAGGCGCAAAACAACCAAAACAACAACGCGTTCAACGGCCAACTCCCATGGATGTTTCAGACAACTTTAAACCAGATAACAAGCGGCATTATTAAATCAATGGACGCTGCCCTGTCCGCAGCGAGACAGAGGGCGAGCGGGGATTACACCGGGGCGGCGGTAACCGAGACGCGGGCGAGGGGGGAGCTTACCGGACAGGGAATCGGGTCGGGTGTCGGCTTCGGTGTCGGGGCGGGATTAACTGCGCTTACCGGACAGGCGTGGCTTATGCCGCTTTTATCGGGACTCGGCGGAGAGATCGGAAGATTTATCGGCGGTATACCCGCAAAAGAACTTGAAGAAAAATTAGCCTATTCGCAACAGTATAAAAACGCCCTGCCTTCCATTGACGCTTTGAACCAGCTTTATGGCGTGGATATAAACAAAAAAACCGGTCTTCAAAACGACGCAGCCGGTCTGCAAATGTACAAGAACGCGAGGGAAAAAGCCGAAGGGACGGGGCTTGAAACGAAAGAATTTATAAGCGCGATGAAACAAATGGGCGCTTACGGAATAGGAAGCGAGGAAAAAGCCCTGACCATGACAAGAAGCATGGCGATGTGGTCGCGTTTTACGGGGGCTGATCTTTCGGCGATTCAGAAATTCGGAGGGAAGGCATCCCGCTTCGGCGGTGAGACGGACGCGGTTTCTACGGCTTACGGCGGACTCATGGCGCAGAACATGAAGACAGGGCAGTTTACCGAATTCTTAAATTCAATGGAGCGGATATTGGAGGAAGGCATATCAAAGGGCTTCGTGCGAAGCTCCGAAGAGATCGCCGGAAACATGCAGATGCTTTACAGTCTGTCCGGCGGCTCCCGCTTATGGCAGGGGGAACAGGGGGCGCAACGGTTAAGCCAGATGAATAACGCCATTTCCAACGCCACAAACCTTCAGAGCGTTAACGACGTTATCAGTTTCGGCGTTGCCCGTGACGTTTGGGGAAAAGAAAATAAAGAAGGTTGGAAGTTGGGGGAACAAAGGAACGGCGTTACATACACCGGAACATACGCGGATGAAATGCAGCTGCTTGAAAAAGGGGTATCCGCCAAACTTTTAAAAGGGCAGTTTGAAGCCGTGTCCCGTCTTGAGGGAAATAACAACGCCGGAATAATCGAGCGGTTTAAAGGCATGTACGGATTAAATTACGCGGGCGCGGCGCAAGTTTGGTCGATGATGATTAACGCGAGGGACGAAAAAGGAAACTTTAATTTTAATGAAGAGCAATTTGAAAAGCAGATAAAGGAGATGGCGAAAAAAGAAGAGTATAAGTCCGATTCCGCAGTCCTGAAAGACGGATTAAACCTTATAAATGAAAATTTGGTAATTCTAGGGCAGAAAGAATTTAAGACCACGGAACTTCCAATGCTTTATGGGGCCATACAAGACATACGGGATAAATACTTGGGAATAACCGATCCGACAAGACTTGATTCGCAGCAGCAGATGGCTTTGGCTCAAGCAACGGAGAATTTTACTCCCGCCTATGTGCCTGATCAGGGTACCAATGATTCGCGTATGATAGCGTGGCGTATAGACATGCAACCGTTTATAGCGGGCGAAAATAGCGCTAATCCTTATCTACGACAAGCGGCCACTAGGTTTAACCGTTCCATTTTGCCGTCGTTATCGGAAAGAACAAATGTTAGCGAAGATATGATGAATAAAATGCTTGAACTTGGGGAAATGGTTAGAGGCGTACAAGGCAACAGGGGTAGCAATTCGGGCATGGATGAAGCCAGATTTAACACAGTGATGTTAAGAATGGACAGGCTTACAGAGGCTATTGAGAGAAACACGCTTGCCACTAATGACTATTCAAATTTAGATGTACGCGTTACAACAGACGAATACTAAAAGTATCTTTCTTGATATGTTAAAACTATATGTTTTGGGGAATTCCAGAATATATATGGTGTTGTATATTTTTCGGGGCACGGCATGACACCCAAAAAAGACATTGTAAGAAAGCCGACTTACACCCTGCCGGACGGAACACCGCTGACCGCTTACAGTTTAGGTCAGGGTTTTACCCTAAAAGAAACAGCCTTCATTATGTGGTACACCAATCCCGGAACGGAGGCTTTTTTGAACGCCGGTAGGGCGGCGGTACGCGCTGGATACAATCCCAGTAACGCTATTACCCAGGGCTATTTGCTTAAACAGAAACCCCGCATAGCGAAAAAAATTGACGATCTGATTATCCCAACAAAAGAACAATTACATAGGGCTATATGGCGGATAGCGTTTTTATGCATGGACAGGATGTCTTATGACGTAATTGATTTTTTCCGTCCATGCAAAAGGATTGTAAAAACACGCGGCCAAGAACGGGAAATAGACGGTTATGAAGTAATACCGCTTAATGAGATAACCCAAAGAAACAGGATGTGCATTGACGCGGTATATACAAAAACAATTTGCGGAGAGAATGAATTCTGGTATAAACTGCCTGACCGGGATAAAGCCTTTGAAATGTTTATGAAGTGTTATAAGAGACTGATGCCGGTAATGGACAATGAAGAAATGGACTGGAAAGCGACCGCCGCTTTTATCCGTGAAGACGTTATCGCGCCACCTGAAGAAAAAATACGTAAAAAGCCCCGTAGATGCGACAGTGAGCTTTCTCACGCGTCCTAGGGGCTGTTTTTGCAATGTCATAAACCCGTTGAAATTGAGAAAAACCTATCCAGATACGGCAAAGCCATAAAAAGTCTCAAAGCTGTACAGCCCTGACAGGATACGGGCAAATTAAAGGACATGTGATTTCTTGCAATTCTTTGTTTTATTTCCAATTAATTGACGGTATCAAAAACATGGGTTATATTATAATCAAGGAATCGTTCTGAGGGGTAGGGTTGGATTTTATCCGGCGCTATTAATGTACCAACGGTTCCTTTTTTAAGGGGATACGATGAGGGGGGTGCTAACGGATTTATTCCGGGAAGTCCTAATTGACCCGTATTCCCTTTTTTTTAACTCAAAATTGACGGACTGACAAAATTAATAACATAGACTATATATTGTCTATTAAGCGATCTTCTTAAATTGAAGTGTTATCGTTTTTTTCTCTTCTTCTTCCGGAATAGGCTCACCGCTAAAATCGGGGTCTTGATCCCACATGAGAATAAAATTGCCTAATGTCGCTTCATAATCAATACAAAAATCCAGAATACAATCCGAAAATACGATCCTGTTTACACCTGAATACTCATCCATATCCATATTTTTTGAACTACCGTCATCTTCAAGAATAAAAATTGTTTCCAGGTGAATTTGCGCATAAAAACTAATTTTATTGAAAGTGGGATCGGAAGCTAATAAAATATTAGGATAAACATTATATTTTTTATAAAATTTTTCTACAAAAGAATAAATTATTTCAGCCCATTCATTGAAATCAAGTATAAATCCGTTTAGCGTCAACCTACTTTTTGGGTCCATTGTTATTGACCTTTTATTTGTCTATTTTGTTCAACAGGCGCGAGATACAATTCACCGGCTTCTTTACTGTGCTTATTACTTTGTGGCATTGGTAAGAACAGCCGGGTTATTGACGGCGTACTTCAAAACATCGGCCATAATGCCGGTGTAACCGTCTCCCATTGTTTTGTAGCTTTCCAAAACGTCAGGGGATATGCGGATCGTTATTGACCGCTTCTTTTTGCGCCGATTACGTTCAGCCGCCAAATGCGCGAATTCCTTTAAGGCTTCCGGTGAGGAAGGCGGGCAATCAGGATCATAAACCGGGGGCGCTTTCCGGGCTTCCCTGACCGCTTTTCTCACCCGCTTAATAACTTCTTTAGGTGGCTTTTGTCCAACCCTTACCGTCGATCTGATAATACCCATTGTAACTCCTCCTCTCGTGTTTTTCGGCTTCCCGCGCGGTAATCAGGCGCGTATCTTCCCCGCTCTCCGCGTAGACGACAAATAAAATATCGCCGACCCTGCCTATGGTCTGCCATCGTGTTTCTCCTGACGTGTTGCTTTCGCTCCGATCAATGCGTTCAATTCTATCAGGATCGCCGAATACATATTGAGCGTCTTCAAAACCGATCTTATGCTTCAGTTTATTTTCGACGTTCTTGTTTTCATCCCATACGATCCGGCGTTCTTCCATGCTTATAATGTAGTACATAACGCAATACTTGTCAAGGGTGTTATTTTGTTTTTTCTTGATATGTTACAGAGATTATGGCGCGGGGCGGATAAAAAAAATTTTTATTTGCATGATATATTTACAGCTACCAAGCTAATAAATAATACGGCGATACCCTTCCAGACACCCGGCACCGATTTAACGGCTCGCCCGCGGCGAGGTATCGCCATCTACTTAAATTACTACGAGATATTTTAAATGTCAAGGATACGGGATAAAATTTAATGTAATTCCAACGTCTCTTTTTAAGGAAGGGTTGGCACTTCCTTTGTCATGGCTATCTCTTCCCCGGTGTTGTCATTTTTTGCCCTTCACGGCTTTCTTTGTTTTCGGATTAATAGGCTTCGTCTCCGGGGCGGTTTTCTTCGGACGGCCTTTGCCGGGTGTGTTTTTTAATATTTCGAGTACAGACAAATCGTACAGAGCATCTTTTGTTATGGGTTTTATCCCTGCCCGTAATAATCGCTGTTTTGCGGTTATGTATGAAATATCCAGTTTACCAGCAATCTCTGTAATCGTGTATCCTTGCATAGTATAAATATACACTATCTTTTTTATGTATGTCAATATAAAAGTATCGGAAAAAATACAAATATCACTATACGATTATTAAGTAGAAAAGCAAAAAATCTTTGAAAAAAGTGAAAATATTTTTTAAATTCTCTTGACATAATGTATTTTATGAGATACATTTATAATATAAAGACAAGATAAGGAGATAATGAATATGAAAAACAGCGAAATGAAATCAAAGGTTGTTACCCTTGCCAACAGGCTTACTTCCAGAATGGACGGGGATCGCCGGGCGGCTTTTAAGAAGGCGTGGGCAATCGTGAAAGCCGGTAAATTGGAACTTGCCGTAAAGGGAACGTCCTTCGGGAACAGGCAGGAAGCCCTGAAACGGCTTGCCGCTTACAAGCCCGATCAAGTCCGGGCGTTCCTTACGCCGGAACCTGAAAACCCTGCGGACGGCGCGGCGGTTGCCGTTATGGTAGGCGTTCAAAACGGGCGGGGCCTGTACCGGCTGGGATATGTTCCCCGCGACATGGCGGCGGTTGTTACGGCGATGGGCGCGAAAGATACGGCGTTACGCGTAGTGTCAGGTTCATGGGGTTACGGAAAAACAACCTACGGGGCTAGGCTTGCCCTTGCGGTATAGGATAAAAGGGCGGGGCGTATTGCCCCGTACCCATAAAACATTTTAAGTAATAACAGGGGGAATTTATGTGGTTTGAATACAAGGGATTTACGGTACATCGGCTTGATTTGTATTGGTACTTAATACTTGGACCTTACGGATATAGGAGTTATGAAACTTCTACTAACGCGGCGCGGAAAACGATTGAAAGCGTTATTGCCGGGCAATGTGATAATTAACAGGAGGGAGTCATGGGCTGGTATGGACGCGAAAAATTAACAAAATATTACAGTGTCGGGTTTACGGAAAAAGAACTAGAGGAAATAGATGCCGCCTGTAAGAAGATAAGCGATGTTTCATATTTTACTAAGCGCACAAATTGTATTAGACACCTTGCCTTGACCTGTATCGATATTGAAAAAGAAAACCGCCGCTTAAAGAACATTTTAGAAGCAAGAAGCGCGGAAAGCCTTATTAAACAAGTAGAAAAAAATACTACAAACGCAATATTTCAGGAAGTAATTGATAATCTGTCCGATTCCGGCAAACAAACGCTTTTAACGGTTGCAAAATCATTATTGGAAAACGGTCATGCAAAACCTACCGGCGAAACATGGACGGGCTATTATAGCGGCGTAAAAAAAGAAGGGAATATTGTATTCCCAAAGTGGGGGTGAAATATGGGCAATGTAATATACGGCATTAATTGGGCTTTGAGGACATTCAACAGGAATGATCCAGATTCGCCGCAAGACGAAGTAGTAGAGAAAGCGCAAGAACCGGCAACGCCACCCAAGCCGGAAGAACCGAAGAAAAAAGCGGTAGTTATCGAGGTAATGCCGGGGGAGCCAATGCCGGAAGGGTATGCCGATTACCGCCCTCTTTTACAGAGGTGGACTTTGCCCCATTAGGTGAACATCATTAAGCAATACTACCATAATTATACGCATTAGGCGCAACATAGTCAAGAGCCGAATGAATACGAACGCGATTATAATACGCCTCAATGTAAAGAAATAC
>Ga0268262_10000794_pt1 | contig 41031 bp, 38 predicted proteins | sample TergutNc150P3_FD_190354 | JGI IMG/M metagenome (GOLD analysis project Ga0268262, IMG submission 190354) | Nasutitermes corniger P3 segment gut microbial community from laboratory colony in Florida, USA - Nc150 P3 (SPAdes) (version 2) | ecosystem: Host-associated > Arthropoda: Insects >...
GGGGGGGGGGGGGGGGGGGACAGGTAATGCGCCCCGTTAAGGGGTCGCGATGAAAGCGAGGTATATAACCGTTTCCAGAAACTTTACTCATCATGAGTTAATCTCCACCAATGTACCCATACTATTAATTGTATATAAATTCGCTATTAGTGTGGTTTTGTTGGTTTTGGGCATATATTTATCTACCTTTAGGTTTAATTGTGGCACACTTTCAGAGGGAAATCAAGAAAAAAGTGGGAAAAAACGGAAAATTGTTCCAAAAAGACCTTGTTATTTATTACCTGGTATTTGTTTCCAGAAAAGAAAGGCAATATTCTTATTTTTTGAAAAACGCTATTATAATTGCAACGATAATCGCAATAATACCAATAGCGGGCATTAACATGACGTTGATTCTGTTTTTTTTCTTCAATTCAATCAATGTAGGTTGTGATTTCCGTATTTTCTTTATATATGCGTACGCCTTATCAAGAAGCTGTGCGTATTCATCCACAGATTCGATCTTCTCAAATGTTTTATGTCCACGAATCTCCGTTATTCTTTCGGTGAGGTCATCAAGCTCCGGGCGAATTTCGCTATAATAATCAGGAATAGCGGTTTTTATAACATCCGGGCTATAGTTCCCCAAATCCATAAAAACAAGACGTCTAATTTCATTGATTGTCCAGTCGGCAACATCAAAAAAAGCGGTATACATATGTTTTATTGCCCCATCCAGGCTTCCTGCTTTGTTCTCAAGCTGCTCAGAAAAATACTCGCTAATTACATGATCGAATGCCTGAAAAAGCTCCAATCGCGGCTGTAAATATGTTTTTTGCTCAAGACCAAATTCCTCTGCTTTAATCATAAAATGTTTTGTTTTTCCATATATTTGGTATAATTTTTCAATCTGCTCAATATCCAATGAATCCATTTTGTCCCCCCTTAAAGCTAGAGACCATGAGGCTGTCTTTAGCTTCATGGTCTCTCATAACTAGCCGATGAATATTATTTATGGTAACTTTTTTCGTGAATATTCGTGTAGTTTCCTGAATTCTTCATCAGTATATATTGCGCCTGTAAAAATACGAACAGAACCCCTATACATGGTCGGATTCCTTTTAATGAATTCAATCGTGCCGGAGGTTATGGGGATATCGGAAGACAACTCGGTTTTGATTGCGTCAATATATTTTTGCTCTAACACGCTCTTTTCTCCTCAAAATACGACCGGTTTTGAAAAGCTTAACAGACGGCACTTGCTCAGCATAGTAAAATAGTAACTATCTGTCAACCTCCCCTACATCAAAGATTTCCATATATAGACGAGTTATATTCTTTGATGGCCTTTACAAGCAATTGATATTTCTCCTCTCGCAAAACTGTTTTAACAGTAGCAGCAACGCCTCCAAGTTTTAAAAACAGAATGCGATTATCCTCAATGTCCAACAGCTTACCAAGATATTCAACCAGCATACCCCATGTGAAAATTGGATGTCCCTTAAAAGGAGAAACCCTTCCCCCATAACAAGTCAGCACATGCTTAAGATGCTCGGCTAACGGTCTAACCTTCGTAAAAGTTTCATAAGTTAAATTCATCTGTCCACCACTAATATACAAATTAAACAAATATATACAATAAGATATAGCGCACATACGCTTATATATCAAGATATAAAATGATATATTTTGTATAAAAAGTTGAAAATGTACAAATAGTACAATATGATGTCCCTTCGGTCCCTGAGTTTGTCGAAGGGTCAAAGCGCTTCTTCCCGCCAAACCGGTTTTCCGTTGCTTCTGCCTGCAAAAATGACATGGCTGGTATAACCCGCGTTAAGCAGTTCCTGACGGGCGGTTTGATAATTACCGTCAAGATCTTTGGCGTTATGAGCGTCGGCGCTGATCATGACCGGCACATTATGCCGCCGCATCAGGCGCATTATTGCCGGTGAAGGGTAGGTTTCGTTCAGGTATCCGCGGTTGATTCCGCCGGTGTTGATTTCAACCACAAAACCGCCTGATGCTATGGCGCGGATAACTTCTTCAATCCGCCGCAGATAGGTTTCACTTTCGCTGTTAAAAAAATGGTTTGCGGCATTGTTTCTTTTGACCAGGTCCAGATGGCCAACGATGTCAAAACCACCCAGAGCAAGCATCTCCATAACCGCGTCCCAGTAGGCGTTTACCATTGCCTCTCCGTCTCCGGCAAAGCCTTCCCTGATTCCTGTTTCCACTTCCGCCACCGGACCATCAACGGTAAACGGAGCGCCGCGCGGCGGCACGAGATAATGCGCCGAACCGATGAGATAATCCAAATTCAGGCTTTGTATATCATCGTCTAACGCGCAGCGCAGTCCCTTGATGTAATCAAGTTCCAGCCCCAGGTAGACGGCGAGCTTCCCCTCCCAGCGGCGGCGGGCGGCGTTAACTTCGTCCATGTACGCGCTCAGCCGCTCGTCGGGCATGTGCCAGGTTGTTTTGAATCCCGTTTTTTTCCCGACCGGGGCATGAGAGCTGAATCCAATGGCGGTAAGCCCCTTGTCATAGGCGGCGCGGCACATGGTTTCTACATCGTCTTTGCCATGACAGAATACCGTATGGGTATGAAGGGAAGAAAAAAGTTCAGTTTTCAGTTTTTTTTACCAGGGCTTTTTCAAGCTGACGCATGCGGTATGCCGAATAGAGTTCTTTTCCGTATTCGGTAATTTCCCAAATTTCCTTATCCGCCGCCCCTTCCTCATTGATGCATCTGACCAGTTTAAGCATGGAAAAATCCGCCATGATTTTTTTGATCGTGTTGGTCGGGGTGGGATAGTCCTTGCGAACCGTTTTATCCAGATCGGGGTTAAGCACCGTACCCAAAAAACGGGAAATTTCAGCGGTGTTTTTCCCCAGGGCCAGCTCAGGAACAAGCAGTTTGAAAATGCGTAAGTAACGGAACTGCCGTGAATTTTCCCAATTATCGCCGGACGTATAATAAAAATTCAATGTCACCTTGTTCAGGGCAAGCACCTTTATCGCGTGTTTTAACTGATCCCGCAGTCTGTTGACCAGGTTGCCGTCATCCATAATTCTTATCCGGCGGCGGAGGGCGTCATTTTCGCCGCTTAAACGGGAAATTTCATTGGCAACCGTCGGGTCTATCAGCTTTTCCGCCCTTACCCAGCCGGGCCGGGCATTTATATTCAATTCCCGCACCAAAAGGGTCTGCGCCTTTTGGCACAAATCGGGGGTATTCAGCCATGTTTCACAGGGGCCTTCCTGAAGTTTTGCCTTAAAAATATCAAGTTTGCGGATAAGCTCCGGGTCTTGTTCTTTTTTTGCCGGTGTTGAACGAGCCTTTTCGTCAATTATCAGGGCGAGAACCGGTATGCCTTTTTTGGCGGCTATTGAATATTGCGTAACCAAAGGCAGTATTTTCCCGTCCGCGGCGCTGTATTTGTTGGCTGCCAGCGCGATAAAGTAATCACACTCTTCAATAACTTTTTGCAGAAGATTCTGGCTGTTGCGGGCGCTATCATCAAGATAATCCGCCATAACCGGAATATGACCAAGTTCCATGACGATTCGGGGAAGCGCTTTTCGTTCATTTTTTAGATCGTCCAGTGTAGAACCGATAAAAATGTGATACTTCATGCTATCAGTATAGGCAAATTCATGCCAAAAAGCAATAAAAACTTATGGACGATACAGTGAATTTTACTTATTATAAGAGAATGATTGGATTTCTTGTAAAAAAAACTTTTTTTGACGTGTGGGATAATATGATCCGCATCGTTCTGCTGAATTTGGGGTTTATTTTGTCGCTGACAATCCCGATTCTTCTTCCGGGATTCATCCCCATTCCCGCCCTTGCCGTTGCCGTATTCGCCGTGGGGTGTTTATGGTGCACGGTGTATCTTGCCGCCGCCGCCCTTTCGCTCAAGGCGATATCAGACTATGGGGTTTTTAGTTTTGCCGATTTTTGGGCTAACCTTAAAGCGGGCTGGCCGGCAGGTATAACACTGGGTTTTATAGGGTTTTTCTTCTTTTTGGCGATTAAAATCATTATTCCCTTTTATCTGCAAATGAATTCCCTGATAGGGCTGCTTTTGGCGGCGGTGGTATTCTGGACGCTGGCATTGACCCTGATCGCTTCTCAATTTTTCTGCGCAATCCGCGCCCGGCTGGATACCAAGCCGCTCAAAATAATCAAAAAGTGTTTTATTATTTTTTTTGACAACGCCGGATTCTCGATTTTTACCCTGCTGTATACGATAGTTACGCTGATACTGTCGGTTGTTTTTGCCTTTCTCCTGCCGGGTCCGGCGGGAATACTCCTGTTTTTTGATGAAGCGCTGCGCCTGCGCCTGATGAAATACGACTGGCTGGAAGCTAACCCGCCCGCCGAAGGTTCCCCCAATCGGCGGCGCCTGCGGCGGGCTATTCCCTGGGACGCAATTTTAATTGAAGAACGGGAAAAAACCGGATCAAGAACCTTCCGAAACTTTATTTTTCCCTGGAAAGACTAAAAGGGCTAAAGAACTCACACAAAGATCACGTTGGTGTTCTTCTCTTTCTTTGTGATCTTTGTGTGAATCTTCTGGTACTAGAGCGTTAATTCCGCGGAAGCCCGCCAAAGAACCCTGCCGCGCGTTCCTTTTTGGGGGTATTCCGGGCAGTCGTTTTTGCGACCGGAAATTTGAGGAGTCCGCCGGCATCGTGCCCTCTGGGCGACATTTTAACCGGAAACATCTCGTCCATTCCGGGGTAAACCCCTGAAAGGGTATTAAGCTTGGTAACACAAGATGACTGTTTTTCCTCAATAACATCAAGCCTGGCCCTGATAAGGGCTTTCATCCGTTCCAGTTTCATCCACTCGTTGTAGGGTCCAATTTCCGTGCCCGCGGGTCCTGCCCCAAATTTATAGTAATAATCCCGCAAAACCAGCGCTTCATCGTGGGTAAGCAGCACCTTATTGGGATACAGATACTTGGCTAACCGCTCAACAGTCTGCATTTCCAGTTTCAGGGCGCCTGCAATGTCTTTTACCGATAAACTCATTTAACCGCCTCCATGCGTTAACTACCTTAAATTATAAGTTATCAAAATTCGGACTTCAAGGAAATCAAGCAAAAAAAATGCAAAAAATTGATTTTTTTTCAAAACCGGGGCAAAAAACGGTAAAATCAACATTTTCAACCACAGAGCGGTACCAATAGAGGTACAGCTGGGCTAGATGTATTGACTAAATTTTCATTATTTTGTATAATCTTTAAGCCAAGCAAAAATTGGAAACCCACAATGGGGTGGTGTTAAGTGCGAGGTCTGTCCTCGCGCCGGACATTACCCCATTGTTGTTTATAGGGGGCTAAGAATCTATAGCCCCGAAAAAATTATGAGGAGGCTCTTGGTTTATGAGACAGGTAGCTATTTACGGAAAAGGCGGTATTGGAAAGTCCACTACCACGCAGAATTTAACGGCGGGTTTGGGCGAAATGGGCAAAAAGATCATGATTGTGGGCTGCGACCCCAAGGCGGATTCCACTCGGTTGGTCTTGGGCGGGCTGGCGCAAAAGACAGTTCTTGATACCCTCCGCGAGGAAGGCGACGACATTGAGCTTGAAGCGGTGTTAAAAATGGGTTACGCCGGTATAAAAGGCGTAGAATCGGGCGGTCCGGAGCCGGGTGTAGGCTGCGCGGGACGCGGTATTATTACCTCAATCGGTCTGCTGGAAAAATTAGGCGCGTATACCGAAGATTTGGATTATGTATTCTATGATGTTCTGGGCGACGTTGTGTGCGGCGGGTTTGCGATGCCTATCCGCGAGGGCAAGGCGCAGGAAATCTACATTGTCTGCTCCGGCGAGATGATGGCGCTGTACGCGGCGAACAACATAACGAAAGGTATTTCCAAATACGCCAACACGGGCGGCGTCCGTTTGGGCGGGCTGATTTGCAATTCGCGCAAGGTGGACGGCGAGGCGGAACTTGTTTCGGCGGTCGCGAAGGAACTTGGCACACAAATGATTCACTTCGTACCCCGCGATAATGCCGTGCATAAGGCGGAAATTAACAAAAAAACCGTTATCGACTTCTCCCCCAATGAACCGCAGGCGGATGAATACCGCGCGCTGGCGCGCAAGATTGACGGCAACGATATGTTTGTGGTTCCGAAACCGATGTCCATTGACCGCCTTGAGGCGATTTTGATGGAACATGGCATCATGGATTAAGGAGGCTATTGAAATGATATTAGTCAGAGCGATTATCCGCCCCGAAAAAACAGGGGCGGTGATGAGTGAGGTAGCGGCGGCAGGATTCCCCGCGGTCACCAAAATGTCGGTTTTCGGGCGCGGCAAGCAGAAGGGCATCAAGGTTGGCGAGGTTGTTTATGATGAAATCCCCAAAGAGATGCTGCTGTATGTCATCAACGACGAGGATAAGGAAGATCTGGTGAAGATCATCATGCGTATTGCCAGAACGGGCGAAGGCAACTTCGGAGACGGGCGTATATTTATTTCGCCGGTGGAATCGGCGTATACCATCAGTTCTGGTAAACCGGGTCTGTAGGAAAGGCGGCATTATGAAAGAGGTAATGTGCTTTATACGCGCGAACAAGGTCAACGACACCAAAAAGGCGCTGGCAGATCATGGCTTTCCCGCCTTTACCTGCCGCCAATGTTTGGGGCGCGGCAAAAAGAGCGTAGACCCGGAACTGTTGAACACCGTATTGGCGACAGGGGAATTGCCGCTCAATCCTATCGGCGAGAATTTAACCGAAGCGACGCGGCTTATATCCAAACGGTTCTTTACGGTGGTTGTTGATGATAAAGACGTTGACAAGGTAGTTGAAACAATAATTGGGGCGAACCAGACGGGCAATCCCGGCGACGGGCGAATTTTTATACTGCCAATTTTGGAAGCCTACACGGTCAGGACCGGACAGCCCGCCGTGGAAGCTTTTTAGGGGGTGAATACAAGTGACGGTCAAAGAAAAACTACTGGATAAATATTCGGCGAAGATATACAAGAACCGAAAAGATCACGTCATACAGCTTGAGGTAACGGAAGAGGCGCAGTCTATCGCCGCCAATACCCGCGCCATTCCCGGCGTGATGACGGCGAGAGGCTGCTGCTACGCGGGCTGTAAGGGCGTTGTAATCGGGCCGCTGAAGGATGTGTGCGTAATTACCCACGGGCCTGTCGGCTGCGGGTATTACAGCTGGGGAACACGCCGCAACAAGGCGAAACCGGACGAACATACCGACAAGAATTTTATTCCTTACTGCTTATCCACCGATATGCAGGAGAGCGACATTGTGTTCGGCGGGGAAAAGAAACTGGAGAAGGCAATCCAGGAAGCAGTGGAACTTTTCAGCCCCAAGTGCATTATGATCTGCTCCACCTGCCCAATCGGGCTTATCGGCGACGACGTGCAGGCGGTGGCGAAGCGAACCGAGGAAAAGTACGGTATTAAAGCAATCGGCTTTTCCTGCGAGGGGTATAAGGGCGTTTCCCAGTCAGGCGGGCACCACATTGCCAACAACGGCGTAATGCGTTACATCATCGGCACGGGCGACAAAAAGCCTAAAACCAAATTTTCGGTCAACGTTTTGGGCGAATACAACATCGGCGGAGACGGCTGGGAAGAAGAACGGATATTAAAGCGCTGCGGCATTGAGGTGCTGAACCTGTTCACGGGCGACGCCTCCTACGAATCGCTTAAATCTTCGCATCTGGCGCATTTGAATTTGGTGATGTGCCACCGCTCAATTAACTACATCGCCGAGATGATGAAAACCAAATACGGCATCGACTGGCTCAAGGTGAACTTTATCGGCATTGGCGCGACATGCAAATCCCTGCGGGAAATCGCGAAATATTTCAACGATCCGGCTTTGACAAAACGGGTGGAAGAAGTAATTACCGATGAAACCGCGGCGGTATCCGCGGATATGGAATACTACAAATCCAAACTGACGGGCAAGACCGCGGGTATATTCTCCGGCGGTTCGCGTTCTCATCATTATCAGGTGCTGCTTGAGGATCTGGGAATGAAGACGGTAATTGCCGGCTACGAATTCGCCCACCGCGACGATTATGAGGGACGGGACATTATCCCGCAGATTAAAGAAGACGCGGACAACAAAAACATTGAGAGTATTACCGTTGCGCCGGATGATAAATTTTACCGCGAGGTATACACAAAAGAGCAAATCGCCAATCTGCGCAAAGAAATTGAACTTGATACCTACGACGGCATGATTCCTGAAATGGGCGCCGGCAACATGGTAATAGACGATTACAACCATTTTGAAACCGACGCGCTTATTAAATCAATGAAGCCGGACATATTCCTTTCGGGTATCAAGGACAAATACTCCATTCAAAAAGAGGGCGTGTCCTCGCGGCAGATACACTCGTATGACTATTCCGGCCCTTACGCCGGGTTCAACGGCGCGGTAAATTTCGCGCGGGACATTACGATGGCGCTGTACACCAACGCGTGGAGATTGGTCACGCCGCCGTGGAAACACGAACCAATGCTAACTGGAAAGGTAGGTACTGAAAATGCTTGATTTAACGCCAAAGGAAGTAAAAGAAAGAAGCGCGCTGCGGATAAACCCCTGTAAAATATGCCAGCCGGTGGGCGCGATGTACGCGGCGCTGGGAGTGAAAAACTGTATGCCTCATTCCCACGGTTCGCAGGGCTGCTGTTCCTATCACCGGATGGTGCTTTCCCGCCATTTTAAGGAACCGGCGATTGCGTCAAGCTCGTCCTTCACGGAAGGAGCGAGCGTGTTCGGCGGGAAGAGTAATATCAACACGGCGACAAAAAATGTCTTCGATATGTACAACCCGGATATTATCGCGGTACATACCACCTGCCTGTCCGAAACCATCGGCGACGATTTAACCTCGTTCATAATGGATTTGGAAGTTCCCGAAGGAAAACTCGTAGTACATACCAACACGCCGAGCTATGTCGGCTCTCACATCAACGGCTTTTTCAATATGATGATGGGGTTCATGAACTACCTGACCCAAAAGACGGGAACGCCTAACGGCAAAACGGCGATTTTCCCCGGTTGGGTCAACCCCGGCGATATTCGGGAGTTGAAGCGCATAGCGAAATTTTTTGGCCTGGCGACTACCTTTTTCCCGGACCAAAGCGGGGTGCTTGACGCCCCCATGACGGGCAAATACCTGATGTACCCCGATGGCGGCACAACGATTGAGGAAATCCGCGGCCTGGGCGACAGCGACGCCTTGATTGCGTTAGGTGAAATTATCTGCGTTGAACCCGCCGAACTGCTGAAGAAAAAGTGGAAAGTGGATTATACCCTCCTTCCGCTGCCGGTGGGCGTAACGCATACCGACCAATATGTGCTTGCCCTGCGAAAACAGTCAAAAAACGCGGTTCCCGCCGAACTGGAGCGGGAGCGCGGACAGCTGGTGGATTTGCTGCTGGATTCCCACCAGTACACCCATAAAAAGAAGGTTGCCATATTTGGCGATCCGGATGTGGTAATCGGGCTTACTTCACTTGCTTTGGAAATGAGTATGACTCCAAGATACGTTATCACGGGAACGCCGAAAGAAGAGTTTACCGTCAAAATTAACGCGCTGTTCGAAAAGTACGGCGTAACAAATTGTACGGTAAAGGCAAACGCGGATTTGTTTGAACTGCACCAGTGGATTAAGAATGAGAAGGTGGACTTGATGATTGGCACAACCTACGGCAAACAGATTGCCAAAGCCGAGGATATTCCCTTTATCCGCGCGGGCTTCCCCGTGATTGACCGCTACGGCGGCCCATTGCAGCCGATTGTCGGCTACACCGGGGCAATCCGCCTTGTTGAACAAATAACAAACGCCTTGCTTGACCGGTTCGACCGCGATGTTGCGGATGAAGATTTTGAAATTGTTCTGTAAGTCTGCAAGGATGTAAGGCAGCCGTGAATACAAGCGTATTGGAAGAACGTAAGCCATCTATATCACAAAAACGCGGGAGCGGCCTGTACTGTGAGCGTGAGAGCGTTTCCGGCGCGGTCAGCCAGCGCGCGTGCGTGTACTGCGGCGCGAGGGTGGTGCTGAATCCCATTACCGACGCTTACCATATCGTTCACGGGCCCATCGGGTGCGCCAGTTATACCTGGGACATTCGCGGCTCTCTTACATCCGGCGCGGATACTTTCCGCAACAGCTTTTCCACCGATTTGCGGGAAACCGACATCGTGTTCGGCGGCGCGAAAAAATTAGCCGCCGCCATTGACGAGTTGATGGAAAAAGCGGAACCCGCGCCCCGGCTGATCTTTGCCTATGCCACCTGTATCGTGGGCGTTATCGGCGACGATGTGGAGGCGGTATGCCGCGCGGCGGAAGCGAAGTACGGCATTCGGGTTATTCCCGTAAAAGCCCCCGGCTTTTCGGGGACCAAATCACAAGGTTACAAACTCGCCTGCGAAGCGATAATGACATTGATCAAGCCGCACAAGAATCAGCCCAAAAAATTCGGAGTGAATATTTTGGGCGATTACAACCTTGCGGGAGAAATGTGGATTATCAAAGGGTATTTGGAGCAAATCGGCATACCCGTCATCTCCACCATCACCGGCGATTCTTCCTGCGAAAAGCTGATTAACGCGCCCGCCGCGGCGCTGAACATCGTCCAGTGCGCGGGTTCGTCGGCGTATCTTGCCGAGCGGATGAGCGAGGAAATGGGCATACCCTACGTCAAAGTCAGTTTTTTCGGCATTCAGGATACCACCGCGTCGCTGTTTCGTGTCGCTGACGCGCTGGGTAAACCGGGATTGCAGGAAAAATCACGTCAACTTGTGGCGGAGCGGATTGCGGATGTTTTGCCGATTATCGAAAAATACAAACCGCGCCTGGAAGGAAAAAAAGCGGCTATATTCGTCGGCGGCGGGTTTAAGGCGATTTCCCTGATTCGGCAATTTAACGAACTTGGAATTAAAACAGTAGTTGTTGGAACACAGACAGGAAAAAAAGACGAATATGAAATTATCAATTCGCTTGTTGATGAGGATGCCGTTGTTTTAGACGATGCCAACCCCGCCGAACTGGAACGGTTTATGCTTGAAAAACAGGCGGACATTTTAGTAGGCGGCGTTAAGGAACGTCCGCTTGCGTATAAACTGGGCGTGGCGTTTTGCGACCACAACCATGAGCGCAAACATCCGCTGGCGGGCTTTGAGGGAATTGAAAATTTTGTGAAGGAAATTCATCTATCTATTAATAGCCCGGTTTGGAAATATGTAAATACACATTGTGCCAAAGCGAGCGCGGTATGAGTATACGCCATGTACACAGCGCAAATTTGGTAAATTTAAATGTAAACCCCTGCAAGATGTGCATGCCTATGGGCGCGGTGAGCGCGCTGTCCGGCATAAAAAGCTGTATGACCATTCTGCACGGCTCTCAGGGCTGCGCCACCTATATACGCCGTCACATGGCGACCCACTATAACGAGCCGATTGATATTGCGTCGTCATCTCTTACCGAGGAAGGAACAGTTTTTGGCGGCGAGACAAATCTGCTGAAAGGGTTAAAAAATTTAATAAATCTGTACAACCCGCAGGTAATCGGCGTTTGTACAACCTGCCTGGCTGAAACAATCGGGGAGGATGTGGCCGCTATCGTAAAAAAATTCTATGAGCAAAATCCCCATACGAATGTTGAGATAATCAACGTCGCCTCTCCCGGCTACGGCGGGACGCAAAATGAAGGATGGTTCGCCGCGCTGAGGGCTGTTGTCGAGCAAGTTAATCCTGACAAAACCCCAAACGGCAAGATCAACGTTATTACGCCGCAGCTCAGTCCCGCCGACACCCGGTGGTTAAAAAACTTTTTTGCGGAAATGGGCGTTGATTATATTCTGCTGCCGGACATCTCCGATAATTTGGACGGTGTAACGGAAAACCCCTACAACAGGTTAAAAATGGGCGGAACGCCGTTGTCCGACGCCGCAAAAATGGCGGGCGCGAAGTTATCGATAGAATTTTCCGAATACACAAACGCGGATAATTCTCCCGCCGAGTATTTGCGCAAAGCATACGGCATATCGTTTGTGAAACTGCCCCTGCCTGTCGGCGTCCGCGCTGTGGATATGCTTATCAATACGCTGAAAAGTTCAGGCGGATTCGCCACCCAGAATATTATGAAAGAGCGCGGACGGTATTTGGACGCCATGGTTGATTCCCACAAATACTGCGGCGAGGCGCGGGCGGTTGTGTTCGGCGAACCTGATTTTGTGACGGCAATGGTGCGCCTGTGCTGTGAAAACGGAATTTTACCGGTGGTGGCTGCCACCGCCTCGGTTTCGGATAAACTAAAAGAAACCCTTGCCGCTGAAACAAAGGAATGCCGCGAATTTAAGTTTGCGCGGGAAATAGCCATTGTAGACGACAGCGACTTTGCGGAAATTGAAAAGCTTTGTGTAAATATGAACGCAAATCTGCTTATCGGATCATCAGACGCGCGGCGCATCAGCCATAAACTGAATATCCCGCTTATTCGCTGCGCTTTTCCCATACATGATCATGTAGGCGGTCAGCGGGTGCGTATGTTGGGTTTTGAAGGCTCGCTGAATTTGCTTGATCAGGCGGCAAACGCCATGATTGACAAGACTGAAACAAGCTTCAGGGGCGCCTTGTATCAGCGGTTTTACCGGGGTAAACCTGATCGTTCGGAAACAGCGTCCGCCGCCCAAACGGCGACACACCCCTGTTTCGGCGACCACGCCTGCGGCAACGCCCGCGTTCACTTGCCCGTCGCCCCTGAGTGTAATATACAGTGCAACTATTGTTTGCGCAGTTTCGACTGTATGAACGAAAGCAGGCCCGGCGTTTCGTCAAAGATATTATCGCCGCCTGAAGCGTTTAACCGATACGTAACGCTGAAACAAACCCTGCCGAATTTAACAGTGGTCGGCATAGCGGGGCCCGGCGACGCGTTGGCTAATTTTGAAGAAACCCGCGAAACCCTTCGTCTGATTCGGGAATACGATCCGGACATCACCTTCTGCATCGCCACAAACGGACTTATGCTGCCGCAGTACGCGGGTGAATTAAAGGCGCTTGGCGTAAGCCACGTTACGGTGACGGTAAACGCCGTTAACCCCGAAATTGGCGCGAAAATATACAAACATATTCACTTTATGGGCGAAACCTATACCGGAATTGAAGGCGCGTCAATCCTGATCGCCAATCAGCTTGCGGGAATTAAAATGCTTGCGGACAGCGGTATTGTTTGTAAAGTAAATTGCGTAACGTTAAAAGGTATCAATGACAGTCACATCTATGACGTAACGCGCAAAGCGGCGGAGCTTGGCGCGTTTATGACCAATATTATGCCGCATATCCCCGTTAAAAGTTCCGCGTTTGAGGGGCTTGACCGTATGACAAATAAAGAAATCGAAACCTTGCGTACACAATGCGGCGTAAATATCAAACAGATGAGCCATTGCCGTCAATGCCGTTCCGACGCGGCGGGAACGCTGACTGAGGACATATCGCTTGACTTTCGGGAAACAACCCCGCCGGCCGCCGCAAAAACCGAAACCCGCAGGTTTGCCGTGGCGAGTAAAACCGGCGCGATTGTGGATCTGCACTTCGGCCACGCGCATGAATTTTATATTTACGAAAGCGACGGCGAACAGGTTAAGTTTATTGAAAAGCGCGGCGTACTCAATTATTGTAACGGCCCCGACCGTGAAGATGACAAAGAGGACAGGTGGGAATCGGTAATAAACGCGGTGCGCGGCTGCGCGGCGGTGCTGGCGCTGAGAACCGGCATGACGCCCGAAAGAAGATTAAAGGAAAACGGAATCGACGTAATAACAACCTATGAACGGGTTGAAACCGCCGTCTTATTGGCGGCAAAAAAAAGGAGTGAAGTATATGGTACAGCCTAAGCACCACATTTTTGTGTGTACAAGCTGCCGCATTAACGGCCAGCAAAAGGGATTCTGCTTCCAGAAAGGAAGCGTGGATTTGGTACAAAAGTTTATGGAAGAAATTGAGGACAAGGATCTTTCCTCAGACTGCCTGGTGACGAACACCGGCTGTTTCGGCGTTTGCGACAAAGGGCCTATCGCCGTTGTATACCCCGAAGGTGTCTGGTACGGCAATCTGGACGCTGACGCGGTGGAAGAAATCTGCGAAAAACATCTCGAGGGCGGAACACCCGTAGAGAAATACAAGATTTAGTTTACGAGTCTGACCACTTGGGGTTGTCCAGGAAGAATTTTTTACCACGGAGTACACGGAGTTTCACGGAGGAAAAGGTGGTTTTCGTATCAAAACTCCGTGGTACTCCGTGTCCTCCGTGGTTAATTCTTATTTCCTGGACACTTCCAGACATCGTAAACCGCCATAAACGGACAAATAATTGAAGTGATTCATATAACAGACAGAACGCTATCCACGCTTGATGATATGCCGCATAATATTTCCGTCCTTACGCGGTTTCTGGAACTTTTGATTCAAACCGAGCCTGACGCTATTGAAATTTCGCAGAAGATATTTTATTTGCTTTCTCCATTGCCTGATTATTCCAACTACATTGTAAGAATAAACAAGATTGAAGACGCGGCGAAATATCCCGGTGTCGCGGGGTTTGTATGTTCCGGCGCTCCGGCGGATTCCGGCGAGAAGGTAACCTGTGAAATTCTTTTAAACGATATACAGGAAGTTAATACTTTCGCCCGTTTCAGGGATTGCCGGAAAATTCGCGTTCAGGGACTCGACAATATCATTACAAAAGATTATTTGAATATCTTCGCGCGGCTGCGGGAAAGTTTTTTAGGCGAAGTTGAATTTTGCCCTGCCAACAGTTGTCACTTTGCCGCCGCGCTGGCGGCGGAATGGCTGATAAACAAAAGCGGAAACAGAATTGTAACAAGCTTGGGCGGCACAGGCGGTTTCGCTCCCACCGAGGAAGTCATTATGATATTGAAACTGGCGGGACTTCGCAAGGCGGAAAAGACTTATGACTTTTTTCCCGAAATGGCAAGCTTGCTGAACAAAATTACCGCTAAACCTTTTCACCGTAACAAGCCAATCCTCGGCAGGCGTATTTTTCATGTGGAATCCGGCATTCATGTGGATGGCATATTGAAAGACCCAAAATGTTACGAGCCTTTTCCGCCGGAAACGGTCGGGCTCAAGCGGAAAATCGTTATCGGCAAACAGAGCGGCACGGCTTCAATCAAGACCAAACTTGCCGAATTGGGAATTTCGTGTGAAGAAGAAAAAATCCCCGCTATCCTGGAGGGCGTTAGAGCAAAGAGCGAAGAAAAAAGAGGCGCGCTTAATGACATTGAATTTGCGCAAGTGGTCAAGGAGTACGCCGCATGAAGGCCAGAAGGTATATCCTGGACACTACCCTGCGGGACGGAGAGCAGATGGCCGGAATTTGTTTTACGCGGGAACAAAAACTGAAAATCGCCGCGCTTTTGGACGACGGCGGCGTGTATCAGATTGAGGCGGGTATTCCCGCGGCATCAAAGCAGGAAAAAGAAATTATCATACGGATTATAGAAAACCGCAAAAACGCGGTTATATCGGTATGGGGGCGGCTTGTTCCGGCGGATATAGAACACGCGGCGGACTGTAAACCCGACATCATACACATAAGCGTACCGGTTTCCGATACGCACATATACGCAAAATTGAAAAAAGACAAAGACTGGGTCATTGGTCAGTTGTACGCCTGCTTGGATTTGATCAGCAAACATAATATCCCGCTGTCTGTCGGATTCGAAGACGCCTTCCGCGGCGAAATAGCATTTATGCGGACTGTCGCCAAAATTCTGTTGGATTTCGGCGTTAAAAGGATCCGTCTGTCCGACACGGTAGGTGTCGCGGCGCCTTCCGTTGTCAGAAATGTTTTTACGGAGTTGTCGTCGCATGTACAGGGAAAGGCGGAGCTTGGTTTTCACGCCCACAATGACTTAGGCATGGCGGTCGCCAACACCGTCGAGGCGGCAAAATGCGGCTGCCTGTACGCCGACGTAACCGTTGGCGGAATCGGAGAGCGCGCTGGAAACTGCGATTTAGCCCAGCTTGTTACCGTAAGCTCCGATGTATTTGATTGGGGAATAACGCCGGAAGGCGCGCTCAAACTTCAAAAAGATTTTTTTAATATTATATCTCGGCGATAATCTTTCCGATGCCGCTTGTATCGTAACCGCCTATATTCGCGAATTCCTGTTTAAAGGCGGCGGAGTTAATAATATTCATCATGGCGCTTACTTCATGCGAATTGATATGTTCTTTTTTAACAACCAAATCGTAACGTTCTTTTTTTAAAGGGATAAAATCAATGTTATCAACCTGCCGGGCGATTTTTTCAATTCCCACCGCTACATCGGCTTCCCCGCCTGAGACAGAGCTTGCGACGGCCAAATGGGTTTGTCCTTCTGTCGCGTAACCTTTGATGGAGCTGCCCAATATATCAAGCAGTTTAAGGTTTTCATCCAACAGCACCCTTGAGCCGGCTCCGTATTCGCGGTTAATCATGGTAATATCATCACGTCCGAAATCTTTCCAGTTTTTTATGTTCTTTGGGTTTCCTTTTTTAACGTATAGTCCCTGCATACGATACGTCAGGTGAATCACAAAAGCGGAGGTGCCGGGTAAAAGCCTTTTAATATAGGGAATGTTGTACTCATCCGTTTCGCTGTCCCAAAGATGAGAAGACGCCACATTTACCTTGTTCTTGTATAAAAGCATAAGTCCGTCGTAGCTTCCGATAAACACCCTCATGGCGGGTATGCCATACGACCTCATGTAGTTGGACAAAACATCCAGAATAATATCCTGGCCGCAGATTACAAATCCGTTATTGGTTTGAACGCCGTCAGGCAAGGCGGACGCGGCATTCCGGGTGTCCAGGCTTGTCTGAGATCGGTTTATAAAAGCCTTTACCTCGTTTTCGGTAAACCGTATCTTTCTTCCTACCTTGTAAGGCGTCAGCTCCCCTTTTTTTATCATGTTATAAATGGTATTTTTGCTTACGCCAAGCGTATCGGCTACATCCTGTGCCGAAAGTGCGTTTTTTTTGATCATGATTTCATGTTATATCACACAAATTGATAAAAAGCAAGAATGAAATGATATTAACCATATTCCTGACCGGAGTATGCTTGACTTAAAAATGTAAACTATAGACAATCAATATTGCTGTTTTGGAAAAGGAGTTTATCAATGAAAAATTTGATGTCATCTGTTTTACAGTGGCTGACTAAAGGCGAAAATGTAGTATTTGTGACAATAGCCGCCGATCCCGGCTCGACGCCCAGCGGCTCCGGAGCGCGAATGGCTATTATAAAAGATGGAAGCTTTACAGGTACAATCGGAGGAGGCGCGTTGGAACAAAGAGTCCGGCAAATGGCGCTGGATGCGCTGGCATCATCGACGGGCGGCGGAGAATTGAAAAGCAAGTCATTTTGCCTTACCCCCGATGAAAAGGACGATCAGGGTATGATCTGCGGGGGGAACGTAATGGTATATATACAGTACATTTCCTGTACAGATGAAAAAGCCAGGAACCTGTTTAAATTTGCCGTGGAACTCTTTTCACACAATATTGACAGTTGGATTGTGACGGATGTTACCGACGAGACCGAGTGGCGGATGGGCATTTATCCCCAGGGGTTAGAAAACCATAATACCCTGCCTGACCTTGCGCAGAACAAAGAGTTGTTCTCGTACAGACCCGTGAAGATTGAAATTGCAGGAAGAAAATATTATTCGGAACCTTTTACAAGAGCCGGAAAAGTATATATTTTCGGAGGCGGGCATGTCGCGCGGGAATTGGTTCCACTGCTGTCACATCTTGATTTTAGGTGCGTTCTGTTTGAAAACCTCGAAAAATTCGCATACAGGGAATTATTCCCCTCCGCCGAAAGTATAATTATCGGGGACTTTAACGACATTTCCGCGAGTGTTTCCATAACTGATAAAGATTATGTTGTCATCGTTACCAGGGGACACAGATTCGATTTGGCGCTTCAGGTTCAAGTCTTGAAACTAAAACCTTATTATATCGGGGTGATAAGCAGCAGAAAAAAAGCCGAAACTGTTACGGCACAACAGCTTTTGGAACAGGGATTCTCACAGGAAGAGATCAATAACATTCATGCCCCCATAGGTATAAACATTAAGGGCGATGCCCCCGCGGAAGTTGCCGTAAGCATAGCCGCGGAACTCATACAGGTTCGGTCAAACCGGCGTTTGATTTAATTCAGGCGGCAGAATTATGGCGAGGGCGGTTGTCCGCTCCAGATCACCAGTTCCATATCGTAGCGTGTTATTGAAAGGTACTTCCCCGATGTTTCGTCCCGGAATTGCTCAAGATATTCCCGAATGATTCGCATATCCGGCGTTGCCCCGGCAGCCTCTACCCGTTCACATGCGTTGGTTGTCATTTCATCAAGGGTATAGTACGAACGGCGCTCCCCTTTTAACGGGTAGGCGGTGAAGGAAACGCCATCATCGCGGAGCCAGTCCTGTAAAACGCCGTATTTTTTTTGTCCCCCCCGCTCCACTCCGTGCAGATCCAACAGCGCCCTTCCCAGGGGATGGGTGTCGGAAACGCAGGTTTCCCCGGCAAAATGGAAGAGTATTCCCCACCCGGACAAGGCATTACAGAGCTTCCGTAAAGCTTCAGGGTCTTTCATGGCGGGACAGCGGGAACAGAAAATAATATCGAATTTTTCCCTTGCTTCGTATTCCGCCCAATCACATTCCACATAGTTGATATTGGTAATGCCCATCTCCGCCGCCGAACTTCGCAGCCGCTCAAGCATGACAGGCGATATGTCCAGAGCGGTTACCATCCCCGCCATCTGAGCCAAAGGCACTGTGTAGGAACCCGCGCCGCAGCCCAAATCAAGCACATGGGCGCCCGAAAAATCCACCCCGTGATTTTTTATAATTTCAAACACTTTTGCCTGAAGCTCGTCATCACTGCGGTATCCGGGAAAAGAGCGCCCCCGTATATCCCAGTATTTTCTGTCGCACATATTGTATTCTATCATAATCCGCCTGTTTAAGTTATTATTGGTTATGCAGTATATAATTGTAACCGGTCCCAAGAAAGCCGGAAAAAGCCGTTGCCTGCTTAAAGCGGCTGAAAAATTAAAAGCGTCCGCAGCCCTGGGAGGCGTCATAACCCGTCGAACAGACGAAACAGGCGATAGCCGCGAAATTGTAAAGCCCGGCGGCGCGGAAACGGTTCCCTTCTGTTCCCGAATCGAATGGGATACAGGCATTCCGGGCGATGTATTTAAAAACTGTCATTTTTATTTTTCAAAGTCCGCCTTTGCAAAGGGCAATGAATGGATTCGCGCCGGTCTGGGATGTGATGTTTTTTTTATTGATGAAATAGGCGGTCTTGAAATGGCGGAGGAAAGTGAATGTAAATGGGATTTTACGCTTCCTCTGGCGCAAGCCGGAGATAAAAAACAGACGCTGTTGTTTTCCGTAAAGGAAAGCCTGGTTGATGAATTTATTAAAAAATATAATTATGGCTGGAAAATATTCAGGACAGAAGCCGGCGATGACATAAGCGGAAAGATTCTTTCGGAAATAATCCTGTAAACCAACCCTGAATCTGTCCCGCCCGCGTTTAGATTTTATCTATAATTTCCTCAATAAAAAACCTGCCCTCTTGACAAATTGTGCGAAAATTGATAGAAATGATTTAATAAGCCATATATGGCTTAAATACGTTATGTTTCGTATTGTTTCGCACAAATCTAAATAATTCAAGTGTGAAATGGAACGGAATGAAACAACACAAATTTTACATGGAAAAGGAGATTTTTATGAAGAACAAATTATTGGCGGGTATCTTTGCGATACTGGTTCTTGCGGCGCTGGTGGGATGCAAACACGATACGGACCCCCCACCGCCCCCCGTTTTGGTCTGGAGTAAAGTTGCTGACTATGACGCAGCAGTTGGCGACCGGGTTTTAGGGACCGCGACGGCGGAACTTGACGGAACAAATGGCCGGTATCAGGAAACCGTTCTGGGCAATTTTATCATGGACGGCATCGCGGAGTATGCCAGGTTTATCTCAGGAGAAAAGATTGATTTTGCCCTGCACAACGGACAGAATCTGAAAAAGTCATCCCTGCCGGAGGGAGACATTTCCAGTTCCGACATTCTCGGTCTTCTTGGTACTGATAAACTGTATGTTTGTACTTTTACCGGCAAACAGGTCAAAGACGTCATTGAGGGATTTGTAAAAAGCAATACCACAACTACATGGGCCGCGAACTGCGCCGTTTTGGTTTCCAAAGAAGTCAGTTATACCATTGTTCCTGCTACTACTCCGGCAACAGATCCGCCGCAGGCTGCCAAGATCAAGGTAAACGGAGTCGATATTGATGAGGAAAAGGACTATCGGATAGCTGTGGGTGATTTCATTGGGAATAACTCAAATGCTAGCCGGTTCTTCCCCGTATTGGCTAATGAAAAAAAGACCTCGTATGATCCGACAACCTTAGCCCAGGCGCTTGCCCAGTATGTATTGGCCAAAGGAACGATCAATCCTTCCGATTATCCTTTGGGCCGGTATAGAGGCGCAGTACTGCCTAAATAATAAGCGTTTTTTGAACGCAAAGAGTTATTTTGGTTCCGGCCGGAAATGAAGGTGAAGCATGAATATGTTTTTATGTAAAAGAAAAAATTTGTTTTCTATTATTGTGGTTGTGTTTATTTGTGCCGTACTTGGTATTTCCGGCTGTGAATCCGGTCTTAGTGAATCTAATTCAATTCCTCTGGCCGGTCCCCTGTCCATTCAGGTAACGCCGCAAGACGGGAAACTCCTGGTTCAGTGGACGAAGGTAGCCGCGTTCAAGGGCGTCACTCCCACATACGAACTGTACTGGAGCGCCACCGATACCCCCGGAGGGGATCACATAACTGTCTATTCAAACGCTTCCCAACTGGTCCAGGGGGTTATTCCGAATCTGATGAACCGTCAGGGGTACTATGTTTGGGTAAAGGCGGTTTTTGAAGGTTTGGGTGAATCGGGTTTCAGCCCTGCTTCTTACGCCATACCCATCCCGCCTCCGGAAAAGCCGGGAACCATAACCGTATATGCGGGACATCAAATGCTGGAACTTGGCTGGGATGCGGTCGAAGACGCCTCCGCATACGAAGTGTATTATAGCGCGAGCGGCGGCGCGGAGCCTCCTTCCGGCGCGGAAATGAAAACAATTTCAGAACCGGGCGTGGCGCTGCACGGTCTCTCTAACGGTACGAGTTATACCGTCTGGGTACGGGCGGTCAATACGGCGGGTATTTCAGGTTATCGGACGACTACAGGCGCGCCGTCAACAGGCGGCGGTTCGCCCGCCGCGCCGGGGTCTATTACGGCCAGGGGCGGAGATTCCAAAGTTACCGTTACCTGGGCTCAGGTACATGGCGTACCGGCGTACATACTCTACTACAGCACAACGGATAATTTTTCAAATCCGGCGCCGAGTGCGGGTCCGACTGTTTTATCAGCCGCGCCGGAAAATACCGCCGATATTACCGGACTCTCAAACGGCACAACCTACTATGTCTGGGTTGTGTCGTCTAACGGCGCGGGCGGTAATTCCGGCCCGTCCCCATCCGCCTTTGCGGCCACCGCGGCAAAGCCCTCCATTGTGTTTAATGACACCCGCTTTGTGCTGGGAAACTCAACGGCGGAGTTTGTCTTCGCCCAGGATCTGCCCGTCAGCGTCTTCTTTCCTGAAGGCCGCCCCGGTACGGATCGCCTGACCAGGGTGCAGGAAACAGCGCTGGGGAATCTTTTTGCCGACGGCGCGGCATGGTATCTCAGGACCAAACAGCAAAAAAATATCGACTTTGTATGTATCAACGGCGGGTATATCGACAACGCCCTTCTGAGAGGCAATGTTACCGTGGGATCCCTCATGGGTATCGTCCAACCTGAATCACGAACCGAGGATAAATTTGTCATCGTCACCTTAAAGGGCTCTGATCTGAAAAAATTCTTCTATAACCCGGACAGGGAATTATCACTGGACGCATGGAATGAAGAAGAGGATGTTGCCGGGGTGGCGCATACCGGAAGGGGCGGCCCCCACAACACCGGCTTTTTCGGCGCGGTGTCCAAAGAAGCGCGGTACACTCTTGAATATCCGCAGGCTCCCCCCACCGATACCGTCCTGAACTACGACGAATCTGAACCGTATTTCCACGGCAGAATCAAACCCGGAACCCTTAAAATAAACGGCGTGGATATTGACGACGACACCGAGTACCGGATCGGTACCACTGATTATTTGGCGTCGGGAGCGTATTTTACCACCTTGGTTACCGGAAAGATCAGCATTGAACTCATTGACGTACTGTTCTGGAAAGGAGTGGCGGAGTACATCTACGACAGGGGAACCATTACCCCGTACCTGGACGGGCGGATCAAAATCGAAGGCGGCGTCCCGCTTCCCGCGCCCTGGGTCAACAGTGATTGGAAACCAAGCTGGTTGCCGTAAGTATGAGTGTCCCTTATGCGAAGTTTTTTTCCTGTCATACTGTTTTGTTTTCTTTTTATGTTCTCTTTCAGCATATATGCCCAGACATATCCAGGCGAAAGCGGCGAGACTATAGTCCTTCCCGAAGTGGAAGTCAGCGCGGCCAGGGACACGCCCGAAACTGTTACCCGTGACGAGATGGACCGCTCCGGGGCCAGGGATCTTTGGGAATCGGTTCGGGACGTGCCCGGGGTACTCCTCTCCGACGGAGGCAGGCGCAATGACTCAAATTTTACCGTTAGAGGCTATGGGGCGGACAGTGTTCCGGTCTATGTTGACGGCGTTCCCGTCGGTAACCCTTTTCGGGGCGAGGGGGACAGCGCCCGAATTTTAACCGGAGACCTGGATAGCGTAGAAATCAAAAAAGGCTACAGCTCGCAGCTTCTGGGGGCCAATGCCCTGGGAGGCGCGCTCCTCATGCGGATTGCCAAACCAAAAAAACCACTGGAACTGCTGTCCAGAACCACCGTTGATCTGGACGGCCTTTTCAACTACGGCGGGATCAGTACGACAGCCAGGGCGGGAACAAAACAGGATTTTTTTTACTCCATGGGCACGTTTCAGTACCGGAATACGGATCATTTCCGCCTGTCCGAAAAATTTGAGCCATACACAGGCAGTATCCAGGGAAAGGGAAACCGGCTCTGGTCGGATTCAAAAGACATGAAAGTCACCCTCCTGGCGGGGCTTACCCCGTTGCCGGATCTGGATATATGGACGACGTATATCTATCAGGACGCGGATAAGGGGGTTTCCCCTCCCGATACCGGAGCATCCTACGACATCTGGAAATGGCCCTTCTGGCGGCGGCATACCACCTCCCTGAACGCTGCCTACACCATGGATAAACTTTCTCTCGGCGGGCTTTTTTATTTCGACAAGTACGATAACCGCCTGGAGGAATATTACAATAAAAAGGCCTTTGAACTGGGAATACACGCTCCCTGGTCGGATTATGATGAATATTCGCTGGGAGGACGCTTTACCGGAGAGTATAATTTTTCCGAAACTCACAGTCTGGCCTCCGCTTTTACCTGGAAACTCGACAATCACCGCGGCCTGCGGGGTACTATACTCAATACCGATACGTATGAAGTGATGCGCGTAAGGGAAATCATTCTTTCGGGGGGCATTGAATATTCAGGACGGCCATTTAAAATTCCTTTAACCATTAAAGCGGGTTTCGGCTTTGATACCCTTACCCCCCTGGAATATTGGAGCAAGGACAATGAATTTGCCCAGTTGATTAATTCGGGGTATTACATCGCTAAAACCAGGAATATGTTGTTGTATACCTGGCAGGCCGGGCTCTTCTATCAATTTAACAAAAACCACGAGGGCCGCCTTACCTATGCGCGGAAAAATCATTTTCCCACCATGGCTCAGCGCTATTCAACCCGCTTTGGAACTACTCTGCCCAATTCCAACCTTGGCCCCGAACAGGCGAATCATTTTGAGTTGGGCCACCGGGGTTCTTTCTTTGACGATCTTTTGCACATCTCCTCCGCCGCATATTACAGCATCATCCTTGGAAAAATGGCGACTGTGGAAATACCCAATCCCGAAAATCCGGGTTCCCTGGCTGATTATACCTTAAACCTCGACTCAACATCTTTCTACGGTTTTGAACTGGTACCCGAACTTTTTGTAAACGATTATTTCAGCATGGGTACGTCCCTTTCAATTATGAGGTATATCATTAATCACCACGAAGCCGGAGGAAAATATTTTCCTTATTATCCCCCGCTTACCTTAAACGGCTATATGGTCATCCGCCCCTGGCTGAAAGGGATTTCTGTTATTCCCCGCTGGGAATACGTCGGTCTCCGTTACGGCGATATGCTGGGAGATGAAAAACTGCCCGGATATTTTCTTCTGCATCTCAAAATAAACGCCAATATCGGCAACTATGTATCCGTTTCAGCGGCTGTCAATAATATTCTGGACACTTCCTATGAACTCAGGCGTTATTCGCCCCAGGAAGGCCGAAGTTTTCATTTTACCCTGGAGTGCCATTATTAAACGCAAACAAAAAAGTTTTTATGTTTCTCTTTTGGCATCGGTAATTTTCCACTGCCTTCTTTTTATGATGATTTCGTTTAAAACTTCCCAGGCCAATGATTCCGGAGACGGGAAAGAACCGGAACGCTATATATCTCTTTTCAACATCAGCCTGCTGGAGCCGCCACAGCCTGAAATAAAGCCTGTTCTTTCCGCTCCCGAGGTCCTTCCCAACACGGTTTCCGGCGAGGTTCTGGCGGAAAACTTTATTGTTATCGAAGAATCCCCTCATCTAACAGAAGCGGTATCCGAAACTGCCAACGGCATCGGCGCGGAAAGGAGTCCCGAAGCCGCCGCCCTTACTGCCGAATATGTCAGACGCAACTATAGCTATATCCAGCGCCGGATCGGGGATAAACTGGTTTACCCGTCCCAGGCGCGCAGGGCAGGCATACAGGGAATAACGGAATTGGGATTTACTATACATGAAGATGGAAACATCAGCGGCGTTATGGTGCGGACAAGCAGCGGTCACGCAATCCTTGATGAAGCGGCCGCAGCCGCCGTCTTTGCCGCGGCCCCTTTTCCCAGGCCCCATTCTCCGGCGCGGATTGCCATACCCATATCATTCAAACTCAGGTAAATACAGTTTATAACAGGAATTTTTATGGAGGTTATTATGAAAAAACTTACGGCGTTTTTTGGTTTTGTCTTTTTGTTGCTTGTTTTATTTGGAACGATCTCCGCCTGCCGAAGAGACAAAGTATCCGGCACAAAGCGGGCGGCGTTTGTTTTTACCGATTCGGCGGGAAGGGAAGTTGAGCTGCCCTCACCTATACGGCGCATAGCCCCTTGCGGCAGTCTGGCGCAGATGTATCTTATTCCTCTGGCGCCGGATCTTTTATGCGCCATAACTTCTTCTTACAAAGGCGGAGAGGTAGAATTTCTTCCTTCCGCCCCTGCCTCTCTTCCGGCCATAGGGCAATTTTACGGGCAGGCCACGTTTAATCCTGAAGAGGTCGCCAAAATCAATCCCGATGTCATCATCGACATAGGTGAAACAAAAAACAACATAGCAAATGACATGGACGAAATTTCGGCAATGACCGGCGTCCCGGTGATTCATATCAACGCCGATCTGCGCAGTACTCCCGAAGCGTTCCGTACTTTGGGCAGGCTCCTGGGCAGAGAAGAAAAAGGTGAAGAACTGGCCCTCTTTTGCGAAAAAATTCTTTTCCGCGCGGAACGCATTATGAACCAGGTGGGGACCGGCAAAAAATCCGTTCTTTATTGCATGGGAAGTAACGGACTTAACGTTCTGGCGCGGAATTCTTACCACTCGGAAATTATTGACTGGATGACCGATAACCTGGCTGTGGTTGACAATCCCTCTTCCAGGGGCAGCGGGAATGAAAGCAATATGGAACAGTTGTTTCTCTGGAATCCCGAGGTTATTTTTTTTAGCCCCGGCAGTGTCTACGCTTCGGTAAAAAATGATCCCGTATGGAAAGAGTTCAGGGCGATACGCGGCGGTACATACTACGAGGTTCCCCAGGGCCCCTATAACTGGCTGGGAACTCCTCCTTCCGTCAACCGGTATCTCGGCATACTCTGGATGGGAGCGACCCTCTATCCGCAATACGCGGACTATGATCTGTACGCGGAAACCAGGGAATACTACCGGCTCTTTTACGGTTACGACCTTTCGCGGGAACGGTTTAACAGCCTTATTGCCAACAGCCGGTAAAGGGGAATAGAGTTATACGGTATGAGTAAATACGAGGAAAAAATGGGCAGGCCCGGCGTGTCTCTGTTATTCTTCATCCTTCTGGCGGCAGCCATCCTGGTATCCCTTTCTCTGGGGCGTTATCCCATTTTAGTACGGGACCTCCTGGGCCGGATATTCCATGGCCGCTTTGAATCTCCGGGGATGGAGGCGATTTTTTTTAACGTACGTCTTCCGAGGATCCTGCTGGCGTGTCTGGTGGGAACCGCTCTTGCCGCGGCAGGGGCAAGCTACCAGGGTGTTTTCCAGAATCCTTTGGCCGCTCCCGACATTTTGGGAGCTTCCAGCGGAGCCGCTACCGGAGCTACGTTGGCTATATTACTCAGGCTTCCTAAACCCTTTGTTACGCTTTTTGCCTTCTGCATGAGCCTGGGAACCATCGCCCTGGTGATGCTTATCGGGGAACGGGCGCGGACAAAACGCGTAGTGGGAATTATCCTTGCCGGGCTTATGATTTCGTCCATCCATAGCGCTGCTTCTTCCTGGATGAAGCTGTTGGCGGACCCCAACAACGTACTGCCCGAAATCGTCTACTGGCTCATGGGTTCCCTGAACAAGGCCCGGCCCGCGGATCTGCTTTTCGTTATTGGTCCCATGTTCGTGGGACTCCTGCCGCTGTATATTTTCCGGTGGCGGATTAATCTGCTTACCCTCAGCGATGAAGAAGCCCAGTCCATGGGGATGAATGTCCGCCATACCCGCTGGCTGATTATTTGTTGTTCTACCCTGATTACCGCTTCAGCGGTTTCGGTCAGCGGCGTTATCGGCTGGGCCGGACTGATTGTTCCCCACATTACAAGGCGTTTTGTAGGGAACAACTACCGGGATCTGATGCCTGTTTCAATGCTTTTTGGCGCCCTCTTCCTGCTGGTGATCGATAACATCTCACGCAATCTTTTTGCCACCGAAGTCCCTTTGGGGATATTTACCGCTCTTATGGGAGCGCCTTTTTTCCTCTGGCTCATTACCCGAAAAGGAGATATCTGGTGAACCCTTTGGAAGCGCGGAACCTTTGTTTCTCCTATGGATCGCGCGCCATTCTCAGCAACGTCAATTTTTCTCTGGAACGGGGAGAATTGCTGGGGCTCCTGGGGCCGAACGGATCGGGGAAGACCACTCTTTTCCGTTGTATACTGGGTCTGGACAACAGTTACAAGGGCGAAGTATTTCTGGAAGGCGAAAACATACGGAACAAAAATCCGGGGGCAATGGCCCGTCTTGCCGCTTATGTCCCCCAGGCGCATCATCCTTCGTTTAATTATACGGTAATGGATATGGTTCTTATGGGTGCGTCATCGGGAAAAAGGAAATGGGCTTTACCAGGTCCTCGTCAAAAAGCCGCCGCCGAGGAGGCGCTCGCGAAAATCAACTTCCTTGGTTTCCGGGACCGGAATTTCCGCGAGCTTTCAGGCGGAGAACAGCAGATGGTACTTATAGCCCGCGCGCTTGCGCAACAGACGCAGATACTGATTATGGATGAACCTACAGCCAACCTTGATTACGGCAACCAACTCCGTCTGCTTATGAACATATCCGGTTTATGCAGGCAGGGCTACAGCATACTCCTTTCCACCCATAATCCGGATCACGCTTTTCTGTTTGCCCGCAGGGTTCTTGCGCTCCACAACAATGAACTTGCGGCGATGGGGCCTCCCGCCGATGTTCTTGGCCCTGAATTAATTCACACCCTGTATGGGGTAAAAGTACGCTTGCGAAAGGATGAACAGGGAATAATAAGCAGCGTCCCCATAATGGAGGATCACTGATCCTGGGTTTCTGTTATCTTATCGTGATTATTAAACTCAGCTTACTTACAACAACCCCTCTTGACAAATTGTGCGAAACATGATAGTAATAAATATATTGTGCTATATATGCTTAAATACGTTATATATGGCTTTATTTCACACAAATTCAAAAAATTAAGTGTGAAACGATTGGTAACCCATAAAAAAGGTGTTATTATGACTAAAACAATACAGTCTCGTTCTGCAGCTTCATTACACAAACCGGAAAATGATTTAACTTTAATTAAACGTATAGAAAATAAAGAAAGCAAAATAAGAAATACCGCTTTAATAATAAAAGTATCGACTATTACCATTACTTGTATACTTTTAGCATTTATAAGTATTTCAATATTCAGTATACATTCCATGAAAACAACAAGCCAGAAACTGGCTAACACCATTGGAGTAGAAAAAGTAGATAACGATATAGAAAAATTAATTAACACTAATATTGTTAAATATATAATAAAAATGACAGCTATCACGCTTATCATTTTATTGGTTCTCGTTGTATCATTCGGATTGGGCTATAAATTGAAATTATTCAGCCAAAAAGGAAGGTAGGGGAAAATGGCAAGAATACCCCTTACTCCGATTATACGGATTGATGAAAAAAAGTGCGTTAATTGTTACGCTTGTATTGAAATTTGTCCGGTTAAATATTGCATGAACGGTTCAGCGGAAAAGTTACAAATAAATCACGACATCTGTATCGGCTGCGGAAACTGCATTAACGCCTGTACCCACAAGGCAAGAACCCTCATAGATGACACCAGCCGTTTCATGGAAGACCTGAAACAAGGCAAAAAAATAATCGCCGTGGCCGCCCCCGCGGCTGCTTCGGTTTTTCCCGATCAATTCCTCAACTTAAACGGCTGGCTGAAATCACTGGGTGTTGAAGCCTTTTTTGACGTGAGCCTGGGCGCGGAACTTACCGTCATGTCCTATCTTGACTACATCAAAGAAAAAAATCCCCGAACAGTGATCGCGCAGCCATGCCCCGCGATTGTAACTTTTATCGAAATTCATCACCCTGAATTACTGCCTTTTCTCGCTCCGGCGGACAGCCCTATCCTTCATATTATTAAATTGATAAAAGAATTTTATCCTGAATATAAAAACCACAAAACAGCGGTAATTTCTCCCTGCATTGCCAAACGGCGTGAGTATGACGAGACCGGCTTGGGGGATTACAACGTTACGATGATTACATTAAAAAATCTTCTGGACAGTCAGAATATAAAACTCTCCTCATTTCCAAAAGTGGAATATACCGGAGTAAGCGCCGAACGGGCGGTGGGGTTTCCCATTCCCGGAGGGCTCTTGGATACCGCCGAGCGTTTTAATCCGGGCATCAGACGGCGTACCGAAAAAATTGAAGGGGTATATAACATTTACCCTTATTTGAAAGAAATATCAGAGATGTTGAATACCAATGCCAAACTGCCGTTATTGATTGACTGTTTAAATTGCGAAAAAGGCTGTATCGGAGGACCCGGCACGGGGAACGCCGAAAAACCGCTGGCTATGCTTAAAGAACCTGTACAAAAACGCATGGCTGAACTGGAAGAAAAATTTAATTCTCAAACCGGAAAAGACGCGTACAAAAAATACCACGATGTTTTGAAAAAATACTGGAAGAAAGGACTGTATAACCGGAGTTATCGTAATCTTTCCGATAACAATACCATCAAACAGCCGAGCGAAACTGAAATAACTGAAATATTCCGCAGTATGAAGAAATTTGGAGAAAAAGATATATACAACTGTACCTGCTGCGGTTTCGGAAGCTGTAAAGCGATGGCAACGGCAATTTATAACAAACTAAACAAACCGGAAAATTGCGCGCATTATATTCTTACCGTACTTGCAGAAAAAACCAGCACCGAAGAATTAAACCGTAAGCTTCAGGAACACATCAGCCAAGCGTCAATACTTATTGATGGAATAAATAAATTAGTACAGGATTTAAACGCTACTATCGGCTCACAGGCGGCGGCGGTTGATCACTCATCAGCGGAAACTGAAGAAATAATCGCCTCGATTAAAGACACTTCGGAAATGTCCCTTAAACAGCAGGAATCAGTAAAAGAGTTGATAGAAATTGCGGAACATGGACAGGAATCCATGAAAAAAACCATTCAATCAATTCAGGAAATTTCCCAATCGGTGGAAGGCATAAGTACGGCAATTCACATAATCTCTAAAATAGCAGCTAACACCAATTTGCTGTCAATGAATGCGGCGATTGAATCCGCCCACGCTGGAGAAGCCGGGAAGGGCTTTGCGGTTGTCGCCGGAGAAATACGCCGCCTATCAGAAACCACCAGAGAAAATTCAGTAAGTATTTCACGCACACTTAAAAATATAATCAGCGGAATATCCGACACGACAAAACAATCCGGCGAAACAGATACACGAATAGTCAAAATGTCCAAAGAGATAAGCGGATTTGCCGAAACCATGTCTGTTTTTATAACCACATTTAATGAATTATCAGCAAAAAGCGGAAACATTACCGCCTCACTTGTAACTCTAAAAGAGCAAAGTTCGGCGGTTAAAACAAGTTATGCCCAAATGATTGAAATGACAGAGAAACTTGCCGGAGCGATGAAAGACTTATCCGACTTGTCAAAAAGATAAAAAGAAGGAGAATTTTATGAAGAAGTTATTATCAGTTGTCCTGGCTGCCGCGTTGTGCGCCGCGGCGCTCACAGGCTGCAAAAAACAGGAACCCGTTACGTTGAACGTGTTTGCCGCCGCTTCGCTTACCGAGGCGCTGAATGAAATCGCGGCCTTGTACAAGGTGAAAAATCCCGCGGTAACGCTCAGCTTTAACTATGACTCCAGCGGCAAACTGCAAACGCAGATTGAAAGCGGCGCGGAAGCGGATCTGTTCATATCCGCGGCGGTAAAACAGATGAATACGCTGGCGGACGGCGGCTTTGTTGATACGGCAACGCGCAAGGATCTGCTGCTCAACAGGGTGGTGTTGATTGTCCCCGGCAATTCGGGTAAAGGCATTACATCTTATAACGACATAGCAACCGACAAGGTTTCGCTTATCGCGCTGGGCAACTCGGCTGTTCCCTGCGGACAGTACGCCGAGGAGATTTTTAAGTCGCTTGGCGTATGGGACGCTATTCAATCAAAAATTTCCTTTGGCGGCAACGTGAAGGAAATCCTCTCGCAGGTTGAAAGCACCGGCGTTGACGCAGGCGTGGTATATTCAACCGATGTCGCCACGGCGAAAGGCAATGTGAAAATCGCCGCCGACGCTCCGGCGGGCAGCCACGCGCCGGTTGTCTATCCCGCCGCAGTCCTTAAAGGCGCAAAGGACGCTCAGGCGGCAAAGGCGTTTTTGGCTTATTTAAGCGCGCCAGAAGCCGTTGCGGTATTTGAAAAGATTGGCTTTATTATGGCAAAATGATGATTAGAAAGAAATGGGCCGTATGGATTTATTTCCGCTTTTTAATTCTCTGCGAATCAGCGCGATAGCGACATTAGCCGCGTTTGTTTTAGGAATCCTTGCGGCTTACCTTGTCTTAAAACTGCCGCGTATATTGAAAGGTCTATGCGATACCGTACTGACCATACCGCTTGTTCTGCCGCCTACGGTGGTGGGTTACTTTATTTTGGTTTGGCTCTCGCCGAGAAGCGCTTTGGGCGCGAAATTATTGGCATGGTTTTCGATCACCATTACCATGCGGTGGTACGCGTCGGTCATCGCGGTTACCATTATCGCCTTTCCGTTTATTTACCGGACGGCCCGCGGCGCGTTTGAGGCGTTTGACCAAAACCTGCTGGACGCGGGGCGCACGCTGGGGCTTTCGGAAATGTATATTTTCGGGCGGATACTGCTTCCCAACTGCAAGCATGGCATCCTGGCGGGAACGGCCCTTGCCTTCGCGCGCGGCCTGGGCGAATACGGCGCGACCAGCATGGTATCCGGTTACATAATGGGCAAGACAGCCACCGTTTCAACTTCCGTGGCTTATTTCTGGCAGATAAATCAGGAACAAGCCGCGGGCTATTGGGTGGTGATAAACATTTTGGTATCATTGGTGTTTATGGCGCTGATAAATATGTTTGTCAAACTGGATATTAAAGGGTAGAGTATGGCGCTTGAATGTAACATTACCAAAAAACTGGGCAACTTTACCCTTGACCTTGATATAAGGGCGGGGACCGGCGTTACCGCGTTGATGGGCGTGTCGGGAAGCGGCAAGAGCATGGCGCTCCGTTGTATGTCGGGCGTGTCAAAACCGGACAATGGCCGGATTACGCTTGACGGCGTTACCTTGTTTGATTCCGACAAAAAGATAAACCTGCCGCCGCAAAAACGCAAAGTCGGATTTTTATTCCAGGACTACGCGTTGTTTCCCAATATGACGGTTCTGCAAAACATTATGTGCGGCGCGAACAGGGACGATAAAAAAAAGAAAAAAAGCGCCGCGGAAGATTTGGCTGATACTTTTCACATAACGGCGCATCTGGGCAAATATCCGCATCAGCTTTCCGGCGGCGAAAAACAGCGCGCCGCGATTGCGCGGATATTGGCGGGAACGCCGGATATTTTAATGCTTGACGAGCCGTTCTCCGCGCTGGACAGTCATCTGCGCTGGGAACTGGAAAATGAGCTTGCTGAAGTTTTTCAGCGTTTCGGCAAAACGGTTTTGTATGTGTCGCATAACCGCGACGAGGTGTACCGCTTGTGCGATAATGTAGTTATACTGAATAACGGCAGGTCGGAGGTAAGCGGCAGTAAATGGGAGCTGTTTAAAAACCCCGTAACCGTTCAGGCGGCGCGTCTGACCGGCTGTAAAAACATCGCCCCGTGTACGGCGCGGGGAGCGAAAATTACCGTCCCCGACTGGGGCGCGGAATTTGACGCTGACGGAACAACCGCCGAGTTTGTGGGGATTCGCGCGAACTATTTAACGCCCGCCTGTCTTGCGGACAAAGACAGGATCGCCGCCGCGTTTGAGTTTGAAATTGTCCGCGAAATAGAGGATACTTTTACCAACATCTTATATGTGCGCAAAAAAGGCGCCGCTTTGCCCGCTGTTATCCGGTGGGAAATGCCCAAAAAGACGAGGGCGGCGCTTCGTGATATGCCGCAGGAAATCGCGTTTTTGCGGGAGAGTTTGCTGTTTTTAAGGGGGTAGTGCCGTGAGTAAAATAGCCGTGTTTACCAACAATGCGTCCGAAATTTGCGATTTTTTTGACGCGAGCCGGTTTTTGATCTATGAAAAGAAGGCGGATAAATGGGAAGTTACCGGCAAGCCGGAGTTTGAAAAAATCGTACCATCCGCCCCCGCGCAGACCCGCAAAATGACGGGGGGATTATTGCCGCTGATTGAAGGCTGCGGTGTCATCGCGGGAGGACTGCTTGTCGGTATTCCCTATTCGGTGTTTGACATGGCCGGTCTTCATATTTTTCAGATAGAAAGCATAAACGACTCGGTTCTTGACGGGATAATTGATGATATTCAAAAAGCCGACGCGCAGAATAATCTGAAAGAGAGAATTATAAAAGAAGCGCGGCCTGTTGAAACCGCCACACCCGGCGTGTTTTCGCTTGATTTGATCGCCCTGCAAAATGAATGTCCTGAGGTGTCTTCAAAAAAAGCAATGGCGGACTTTTTGGAAAATACGCCGTTCCTGGAATTACATTTAATTTGCAAACATATCCCGCCGTGGATTGAGAACAGCGGGAAATATACTATAAAGGCGCAAAACATTGACGGCGCGGTAAGCGCGGTCATTACGCGGAAGTGTTAGCGATGCATAATTTTAATCTGTTGAACGAAAGTACCATTCAACTGCCAAGCGGCGTGTTTGCCGGGGTGGAGAGCTATGTTTGCTATCCTGACGGCGAATTGGAAGGGATACGGCTGTCGGAAAAAAATATGCTCGTTACACACGCGGGTGAGCTTATTCCCGCGTATACCGAAACGCACCGCCGCAAAATAAAATATTCGGTTGAGTTTTACAAAAACGGCATGATAAAGGCGGTCGCTCTGGATGAACAGCAGGAAATACAAACGCCTATCGGCGAATTTCCCGCCGAGCTGGTAACTTTTTTTGAAACGGGAGAGCTTAAGCGTTTCTTTCCGCTGGACGGCAAGATCAGCGGCTTATGGAGCGAGGAAGAAGAAAAATCGCTGGCAATTCCGTTTAACTTTGAATTGTCATTTACAAAATTTACGGCAATTATCACCGGCGTTGGTTTTTATAAAAGCGGGGACATTCGCAGTATTACTTTGTTTCCCGGCGAAGCGATAACCGTACAAACCAAATACGGCGATATCCTTACACACAGCGGTTTTTCACTCTATGAATCCGGCGAGCTTGAATCGCTGGAACCGTTAAATCAGGCGCAAATTCAAACGCCAATCGGCATAATTGCCGCCTTTGATCCAAACGCGGTTGGCGTTAACGCGGACAGCAATTCGCTTGTGTTTGATAAGTCAGGCAATGTTACCGCGCTGGTTACGGTGAGCAGCCGTATTGCGGTACAAACACAGGACGGGCGGTTTTTGACGTTTGCCCCGCGCGATGTTGTGAATCCCTTAAACGATGAAACAATGATGACGGAGGGGCTTTTAATATCCTTTGATTATGCCACGGGCGCCGTGACGTTTGAGGAAGACGGCAAAAAATCAACCTTTTCCGTTGACGGAAACGGATTTACCGTTGTCGCCTACGACAGTTCGGCTTACATGTGCAGCCCGGCGGATTGCGCGAGCTGCTCTTTAAAAAATCTGCATGGTAAATAAAACATTTCTGAGAAATCGTTCCGCTGAACAGCAACAATGGATAAAAATAAATGTTGACAAACGGATAGTACCGGTAAATACTCTTTTCAGGAGGCACTTATGGCGGATACAAAGCTGATGGTTGGCGCTACGATACAGGAAGGCATTGCTATCGGAACCAGAAATATTGGGCCGATTTTGGTAAATGTACTGCTCTGGGCTTTGACGATTTGGATTCCTTACATCAATGTGGGAACAACAATCGGCTTGACAGCGGGTATTGTTTCGAAAGCCAGCAGGGGCGAAATCATCCCCATAACCGAAATCTTTGACCCAAAATACCGGAAATACATGGGGGAATTTTTTCTGGTCTCCGGTTTGGGCGGGATAGGTATCTTTACGGGAATGATTTTCGGCATTATTCCCGGTATTGTCATTAGTCTTGCCTGGAGTTTGGCGATTTTGCTGGTGGTAGACAAGGGAAAAAACCCTACCAAAGCGCTTGTTTTAAGCAATAATTGTACTTACGGCTATAAATGGAAAATGGCCGGCATCTATCTTCTGACCGGTCTGATTTTTGCTGTCGTTCAGTTGATTCTGTTTGGTATTGGCCAGGCGTCAAACAATGACGGGGTTATATTTTTTATGTCCCTTATTGGGCTTCTTATCATACTTTTTGAGGTTTTTGTATTTATCGGCCTGCAAGCCAGCATTTACCGGCAGCTTACCGAAAATATTTAAGCCTGTTTCAAAAGCCGGATTACTTCATCAAGGCCCGGGGGTTAACTGTAACGCCGTTTTTGTAGACCGTAAAATGCAGGTGGGGGCCGGTACTGAGGCCGGTACTGCCAACATCGCCGATGCGCTCGCCGGTTCCCACATAAGCCCCGGATTTTACCCTTACCGTACTCATGTGGCCGTACATCGTCCGGTAGCCTGAATGGTGGCTGACAACGACATAATTTCCCAACACATCATCCCATCCCACCGCGCTGACCCTGCCGGATATGGCGGCGCGTACCGGAGACCCCGAAGGCGCGCCAATATCAAGGCCGGAGTGGAACTGGCGGATATTGCCGCTGCCAAAAGGCCACCTGCGATAGCCGTAAGGCGAAGTGATATAACCGGCTGTCGGCCAGATAAACAGATCGCCGTTTATTTCCTGCCGTTCCGTCCAGTCAAGCCGCGCCCCGGGAATAAACAAAACCGTACCGGACAGGGCCGTATCGGAAAAAAGCTCGTTTGCAAGCTGAATGGCTGTAGCGTCTGAACTATATTTTTGGGCAATTGTTTCCAGGCTATCATCGTTTTTTACCGTATAGAAAATTCCGTCCTGGTTGGGTATGCGTAAAACCTGGCCAATTTGTATAAGCCGGGTATTTTTTATGCCATTTATCGAAATGAGGGTATCTTCGTTAAGCCCAAAACTGATAGCCAAATCACCAATCATATCGTCTTTTTTTATGGTATAGGCGTTGTACAGCAGCATTTGGGGTTTGGAAAAGGATTCGGGTTCCCGCACACCTGCTTCCAGAGATACATCTGTCTCAAGCTGCCCTTCCAGGACGGCTTTTTCAGGGTAACTGCCGCCGCCCACGCCGGTTTGCGCCGCTCCCGGCCCCTGTACGGCTGAAACAGACCCCGATCCTTTAATAGGCAGAAGAAAGTTCAAAGCAAGGGCTCCGCACAGACAAAAAGCGACCGCAAGGCGCGTTATCACCTGCTTCCGTTCCCGGTATATACGGTGAGAATCCCGAACAAATGTCTTAGTACGCCGCAAAACAGTATCCCTCAACGTTGTGGTAAATCTTAAACAAGCCTGCCCCTTCTGCAGCAATTTAAGGGAGTTTTTGTAAAAAAATCCTTTTTTGCACAGGGCATTATAAAAACGCTCACCATATTTTCGGCAGTTTTTTAGCGTACCTAAAAATATCTTATCCCGGCAAATACAGCCAAAACCCCGAAAAAACACCTTAACGCGCTGCAAAACAGTACTCTTCAATGCTGTAGCCGTTTGCGGCGCTTTAAGGGAATTTTTGTGAAAAAGCTCTTTTCTGCGCAGGGCTTTGTGAAAACGCTTGTGGTATTTTCGGCGGTTCTTTGACATATTAAAATCTTCCTATCCCCAGGTCTGTCATGGCCTTTTTCAGGACCGCTTCACTTGCCGCTGAAAGCCTGCCCAAAGGCAGCCGCGTCGGGCCGCTGGGAAGGCCAAGCCACGCAACAGCCTGTTTAATGGGAATGGGGTTGGTTTCGACGAAGGCGGCTTTGGTAAAGGGAAGCAGTTCAAAATGTATCTTGCGGGCCTGGTCAAAATTGCCTGCAAGACAAGCCGAAACCAGGGCTTTTACCTTTGCCGGGAATACGTTGGAAATAACCGAAATAACGCCGTCACCGCCCAGCGCCATAAGCGGCAGGGTGAGGCCGTCATCCCCGGACAGCACATAGAAGGTCTTGCCTTCCGCTTTGCGGGGGATGGCAATCTCACGAACCACATCACCCATCTGGTTGATGTCGCCGGACGCTTCTTTTACCCCGATTATGCCGGGTATACGGGAAATTTTTTCCATAAGCGGCGTGGGAATGTTTCTCCCGGTGCGGGAGGCGATATTGTACACAATTACCGGAATGCCAACAGCGGCGGCGGCCTCAAAATGCCGGAACAGGCCATCATCATTGGGCTTGTTGTAGTAGGGGGTTACCACCAGCGCCGCGTCCGCCCCCAGGCGTTTGGCCCGTTCGGTGTACGATACCATGTGTTTGGTATCATTTGAACCCGTTCCTACAATGACGGGAACCTTCCCTTGGGCGGTTTCCACCGCAATTTTGATTAATTGCTCTTCCTCATTTTCGTCCAGGGTGGGGGTTTCCCCGGTGGTTCCCAGCGGAACAATGCCATCAATGCCTTCCCCTATCTGAAATTCAATAATGCGGCGAAAGCCTTCATAATCAATTTCCCCGGAATCCTTCATGGGGGTAATAAGCGCCGTAAATACGCCGCGAAATTCTGCCATAATAAGGGAGTATAGTCAAAAAATATATTATTTTCAAGTAAATGGTGGTAATTTCATCTTATCCGCGTTTAATTATTTCCGCCGCTTCCGGCGGTCCCGCGTCTTTTTGCGCAGGCGTTCCGCGCCGCGGAAAAGGGCGTAAAGCGCCGGTTTGCAGGGGTAGTCCCAACTGCCGGGGCGGTGAATTATTGTGCCGCCGAAACCGGTTTTGAAACGGTACAAACCGGCCATGGGATGATCGGGATTTTCGTCAGGCGGTATGCCGAATAAATCGTACCGCGTACAGCCGTATTCCTTTGCGTCCCGCATAGCCTTCCATTGCAGGGCGTAGGGGGCCATTACATTACGTTTAATGTTAGCGGACGCTCCGTAGAGGTATACCGCCTGCTTTCCGCGGAAAAGCGTCACAATAGCCGCCAAAGTATCGCCTTCGTGCCGGGCGGTGTACAAATGAAGCCGCGGGGGCATTGCCGCGCCGTTGTCCTGACATTCCGCAAACAGCGCCCGGTAGTATTCGATACCGTGAATGGCAAGGCCGTCGCGTTCCGCGGTTTCGGTAAGGAGGCGGTAAAAAATATCGATACCCTGCTCTTCGTCATTACTTACCGTTACGCCGTGTTTTTCAGCGAGAGCGATATTGTAGCGCCATTTGGATTTCATGGCGGCAAGTATGTCTTCCGGTGGCGGAGTGAGGTCAATAAGAACCGTGTCCGGCGGCTGAATGTCCGCGGCGGCCCGCTTAAACGGCGCCGGCAAACCCGGCGGAATGGTTTCCGCTGAATTAAACCAGGGCGGGTCAAAGCGAATAAAGGCCGTTGTCCGGGGAAGGAAGGGCCGTAAAGCGCAGGCAAGTTCTGCCGTCGCGGCGGCCCGCAGTTGGGGATCGTCGGGGAAGGCGGCGAGCAATTCCGGCCCCCAGGGAATGTAGGCCATGGAAAAGCCGGGCGCAATACGGCGGTAAAGCAGCAGCAAGGATTTAACGCCGCCTTGCTCCCACTCAACGGCAAAAGCTTTTGCCTGCCACCCGAAACGGGACTTAAAGCGGCCCCACATTGCTGATTGCAAAAAAGAGTCCGCTTCATCGCAGGCCGCCAGATCGGCGATTGTTATACATTTGATAAAGAAGAATTTTTTACCACGGAGTTCACGGAGTTTCACGGAGGAAGAGATGGTTTTCATACCAAGACTCCGTGGTACGCGAACCGTAGGTTCGACGTGTACTCCGTGGTTAATTTCTTCATTGCTTAATGCACTTCTCCATCACTGATGACGCTGGTGCGAACCGGTTTTCCGCCAAGGCAGAGCTTCTTACCGCCGCTTAGTACGGAACAATCTTTGACCGCTATCGGATGTGAAAAAAACGTGTCAATGTCGATTTCGGCGGGGGCCGGTACAGGACTCGCTCCTTCCGGAAGCAGACGGGTACCCGTGGGAGTATCCCCCGCGTCAAGCACCTCGCAGCGTTCAGCGGGCTGGCCGTCCGGGCCTACGCCCCCTTTGTCTCCGGCGGCAAGCAGCATCCCCCGCGATTCAATTCCCCGCAGTTTAGCGGGTTTAAGGTTGTACGCGACAATAATACGCTTGCCGAGTAATTGTTCTTCGGTATAAAAAGGCACCAGGCCGGAAACAATAGTCCGTTCCTCACGGGCGCCGCTTGTCCCCTCGCCTATTTCAAGACTAATGACGTATAACTTATCCGCTTTGGGGTGCCGTTCTATTTTTTCGATTTTGGCAACGCGCAGATCAAGGGTTTGTTCAAAAGCGGGAGCGGGTTTAACCTCCGCCGCCGCTTCAGCCTGCCGGTCTTTCTGGCTGCCCGAATATCGTTCCCGCAGACCAGTAACCAGTTCATCTTCAAGTTTGGCAAAGAGAACCTCGCTTTTTATCTCGCCGCCGGGGGCAATCCCCTCCGCCCTGCCGATATCTTTCCAGGTAAACGACGGCCCCAGCGTAAGGCCGAAAAACGAAGCGAGCCGCGCCGCCGACTGGGGCATATACGGCTCAATCAACACCGCCATATCCCGCGCGATATAGGCCAGGTCGCGGATAACCGCCTCTGCCTTGGCAGGGTCATCATTCCGCAAACGCCAGGGCTCGGCATCCTGAAAATATTTATTCGCGTACGAGGAAAGCTCAAAAATCACATGAAAGGCATCCCGCAAATCGGCGCGTTCAAGTTTTTCCGCTATCGTGGTTTCAAACTTTTGCACCGTTTCCCATAACACGGGATCGGGGTTTCCGGCGGGCATTTTGCCGTTATAATAACGGGTAATAAACGACAAAGTGCGGTTAACAAAATTTCCCAAATTCCCGATAAGCTCGCCGTTCACCTTTTCCTGAAAATCCTTCCAGGTAAACACAGCGTCCGACGTTTCCGGCCGGTGGTAAAAAATGTAAAAACGCCATACATCGGCGGGGATCCCCGTTTCCATAGCGTCGGTGCCAAAAACGCCGATGCCCCGCGATTTGGAAAATTTACCGCTCTCGTAATTAAGGTACTCGGTGCTGGACATGTGGTGCAGCATGGTCCAGTTGTCGCCGCTTCCCAAAAGACTTGAGGGGAATATCACCGTGTGAAAGGGAATATTATCCTTACCGATAAACTGAAACAGCTCAACATCGCCGGGGCTTTTCCACCAGTAATCAACAAAGTCATGCCAGTCAGAAAATTTTTTGCCGCCGGATGTTACGCGAGTGTCGCCTAACCCTTTCGCCATATCATCGCCGATACATCCGGTTATGGAAATGTAGCCGATAGGCGCGTCAAACCACACATAAAAAACTTTTTTTTCATAACCGGGCCGCGGCACGGGAATACCCCACTTCAGGTCGCGGGTAATGGCCCGCTCCCGCAGGCCGTCGCGTATCCACGCCTGGGTCATTTGTATCGCGTTATTCGCCCAGAAACCCTGTTCACTGGCGGTTTTTATCCACGTTTCAAGTTTGTCTTTTATTTTGGGGAGGTCAATGTACAGGTGTTTGGTTGATTGCAGCGCGGGGGTAGAACCGCAGGCGGAACAGCGGGGCTCTTTCAAATCGGTGGGGTCAAGGAGTTTGCCGCAGGCTTCGCACTGGTCGCCCCGCGCCTCGGCGGAACCGCAGTGGGGGCAAACGCCCCGGATAAAACGGTCGGCG
>Ga0268262_10000795_pt1 | contig 40953 bp, 36 predicted proteins | sample TergutNc150P3_FD_190354 | JGI IMG/M metagenome (GOLD analysis project Ga0268262, IMG submission 190354) | Nasutitermes corniger P3 segment gut microbial community from laboratory colony in Florida, USA - Nc150 P3 (SPAdes) (version 2) | ecosystem: Host-associated > Arthropoda: Insects >...
GGAACGATGGATTCCATCTTGCCCAGAAATTCCTCGCGGCGGGTGCGCTTCTTCTTGTTTTGCGTTTCCAAATCCGAAAATGTAAGTGTTTTTTCCATATCTCTAATATAATTTATTTCTAGATAAAACGGTAGAACTTAATCAGCTTTTACTATATTTCCAAATCGGCATCGTTGAACAAGGTCATTTCATAAATTTTTCCGCCGATTTTTTCATATTTAATGCCATCTATCATCAATTCATAAAGCGTTTTTTTGACGGCAGTTACAGCAGAATCCATAAACATTTGCGGATTAACTAGAATATCTTTCATTCTCTCCGATTTACGGATAATGTCAAAAACTGTTTGCCGAGTTAGTTCGGTTTTGCCTTGAATGTAAGAAACAACATCGGGCAGGGTGTTTTGCGGATTTGCATCGTAAGAAGCTGTATTTTCCTTCAACAAATTTCCCGCAATGCCTTTTTCCGTAATTTCCATACCTATGCGTGTGCTGCGTATGCTTGGGCGAGAAACAGAGGGCATTTCCTTAATGGCTTTCCCTGCAAGAAGAATTAATTCAGCGGTTTTGTACGATACATTATACTTTGTTTTATATTTGATTTTATCCCAAATTTCCAAAAATTTAGGGTCAAGTTCAAAGCCTTTGCGGTAATTGACTTTTTTGCGTTCCTGTTTGTTTTTTATTCGCCATTCAAATTTTACACCGCAATCGGTTTCAATTTCTTTTTGCAAGGCAGAGGCAAAATCTTCATAACTTTCATTGGCAATAACAGTTAAGCGGTTGATATTTTTATCGTAAAGCCTATCACCAGAATTGTCCACGCAAAGACGTAAACCGCGACCGATTTCCTGCCGTTTTTTCAAATCGGATTTAGTTTCGTTGAGCGTGCAAATTTGAAATACATTTGGATTATCCCAGCCTTCACGCAAAGCGGAATGGCTGAATATAAAGCGCAGAGGCGTTTCCATATCTAATAAACGCTCCTTGTCTTGCATAATCAATTTATATGTGTCGTTATCCGCTTGTGTTTCACCACCGGTATCTTTCAATTTGCCTTTGTTGTCTAAGGAGAAATAACCGTTATGAACCTCATTTGCCTCAAATTTTTTAAGAGCTGCATATTTTGGTTTACTGGTTTCCTCTCTGTAAATTTCCTCAAACCACTGTGCAAATTTTCCTTTTACAGGATTTCCCATTTCATTGTAATCACGATAATTTTTTACTTTGTCTATAAAGAAAAGCGAAAGAACTTTGAGCCCTTTTTTAGCATACTGCATTTCTTTTTTCAAATGCTCTTCCACAGTCATACGGAGCATATAACGTTGGACTTCATCTATTTGTCCACCTTGCGTTTCGCCAACTGCGAGTGTTTGCCCGTTTGACAGGGAAATACTTTGCTCTTGAAAATCAATTTCATCAATGCGTAAATCTCTATAAATTTCACGTTCGCCAGAAAGTTTGAATAAATCGAAATTATTTTTATCCACAAGCATTTTTTTACGCTGAACGCCTTGCGGAGTATTTACATCTAACAAAATTTTAGCTACAATTTTACTTTTCCCGCTATGCTGAATACTTTCTACTTTTACAAAGGCATTGTTTTTAGCATTTTCGCTCAATACCGAATCAACTTCTATTTGCTTTACCAAACCTAAATCATAGGCTTTAACGGGATTGAGCGAATACATAAGATTGTATAAATTGGTATGAGTTGCCGAGTAACGCAATGTGCAAAGGGGTTTAAGATTTTGAATAGCAGTTTTACGGATTTCGGTTTCCATATTTTGCGGTTCATCCACAATCACTATGGGTGCGGTAGCCTGAATAAATTCAACGGGTGGTTTTCCGCTGAGTTTATCATTTGGCTTGTTGATGATATTTTCGTCTTTGGCAAAGGAATCTATATTCAGCACCAACACTTGTATGGCGTTGCTCAGGGCAAAGTTGCGCAAATTAGAAACTTTTCTGCTATCATAAACTTCAAAACTCAAGCTGGTTTTATCATAAAGCGATTGAAAATGCTCGTGCGTTATTTGCAAATTTTTCAACACTCCTTCGCGAATGGCAATGGATGGAACAACTATTACAAACTTGCGAAAGCCGTATAATTTATTCAACTCGTAAATCGTACGCAGATAAACATAAGTTTTTCCAGTGCCAGTTTCCATTTCTATGGAAAAATTCATACCTTGTAAGCTCAAAGTCTTGTTTTCAATTCCATTTTGCTTTTGAATATCCAAGACATTTTTCAATATTTGCGCTTCGCTGATGGAGAGTTTGTTTCCAAATCCATTTTCGGAGAACATAGCCCCTGTTGCGCTTAGAGAAAATTCAAAATCGTTGTTTGATAGCTTTTGTCCTTCGAAAATATCGGTTATGGAGCGAATGGCGTCTAGTTGGTAGGGCTGGTTGGGGGAGAAGTGGAGTTTCATAGAAAAGAATTACTTTGTTAAATATACAAAAGATTGTGGAGCAAAATTTATATTATAATCGGACAAATATTTAGAAGTACGATAACGGCGAACTTTTCCAATTTTGATGGCAAATGCTACTTCTTTATCGGTAAAATATTCATAAAAAAAATCTTTATTGATTCCAGAAAATTTATGAGTTTTTTTCCATAATTGTTCTAATTTATCACACAATATATACTCCACGTCAAATTCGCCAATTATTCGTTGGATAGGTGATGAGGCATACACAACAATTTTTTTAACATCATATCGCTTAAAAATCATCTTACGAAATTCATATTTCTTAGAGCCATCAAATATTTTGGTAGCAAATTCTGGTTTAATGGATAATAAAACTGTCATCGCTTTTTGTCTCCTGAATTATTAAGTTGAACTGTTGCTCTGTAATGAGTTTAAACCCTCTTGGGGCATCATTAACACCATTTAATATATTTAGCTCAATTAATTTTTCCATATTTATTCTATTAGGGAATGAATAAACATATAAAAAACTAACTACAAATGGTTTGCGAGATGAATATTGCCACATTTCCCGTAATAATTTTTCAGGAAATACCGTACTTTTCCTACAATATAAAACAAAATCATCTTCACTTTGAAATTGAAATTTTACATCTTTAACAACGCCTATTGTAGTTACTACGCTTTTATAATATCCTCCCGTTCTGTAAAAAATTAAGGCATCTCCTTTATTTGGATATGGTTCAAATGCACGCGAGACATATACTTTGTTAATTCCGTTTCTATGAGGGAAATCTTCAACAAAATCAGCGGGCGATTCATTGTTTAGTATTGAATCTGGTAATAAATCTGTATGGTATTCAGGATAAATTGGAACTATAAATATATTATTTTGAGACGAAAAATATGGGTAAGTAGATTGTATGTTATTTATATTGAACATTGGAATAAAATTTCGTATATAGACTCGCTCTTCGTTTTTCATACCCCAAAATATAAAGCCCCATGCTTCAAGTAATTCTATAAGCCTTTTTTGCTCATCTCTTTTATCAAAAATTGTTACATAAATTTCATCCACTTTGTTTTTTAAGGCGTTATCAAAAATAACTTTTATGAAACGTTCTCCTAGCCTAAACCCATTGTTGATAACTTTAAAAGTTCCGATTTTTAATCGTTTTTTAGAGGTGAAAGACGGTGTAATATCATCGTAACGTTCATTTACATCTTCGACTTTAAGATACAAAAATGATAATAACAAACCATTGTTTGAATTAACTGTTATATATGCTGTTTCATCATATTTTTTTAGAAACCATTTATCAAATCCTACGTAATCTTCTTTTAAACTACTAAAAAAATCGTCTGATAAATTAATTTTTCCAAATTGGACTTTTTGAACATTTAATACTTTATAATCAACTAAATCTGGATGTTCTGCAAATACTTTTTCAAGGAAAGAATCTATTGTAAAAACTTTATCCTGAATATTTAGTATTTCGGCTTTTTTATGTACCTTTTTATCTTCTGTTATAAAAATATCCACCCTACCAGTAAAAACTTCATTTAAAAGTAATGAATCGTTTTTATCATTCTCTGTAACATCATATTGCTCAGAAATGGATTTAACTGCGTCTTCTAATGGCGATGGGATTTCGATTTTTTCATAACTTGCTATTTTGGTTAAAAATATGCTAACAGTTTCTTTATTAAGATTTTTGCAAACTTCATCTATGGTGATCTGATGAATATATTTTGTGTACTTTGCTCGCTCTATCCAACGGAATAAAATACCAATATCTTGATTGACAATTTTATTTGCTTCACGATGAATAATGGTGTTTGTGTCAAGTAGAGCTTTCATATTCATATTTCTCATATCATCACACCACCCTCAACTCCACCCCAGCATCCCTCATCTGCAAGGCAGTATTCGTTTTCAACTCATCATTACCCGCAAAAAGCCTATCAAGGGTAATCACCTTTTGCGGTTGCAGCGCAATAATTTTCGCTGCAATTTCCAAATCCATCTTAGTCAAAGCTATAACCAACTCATTGTTAATATAATAAAAATCGCCTCTGTTTTCAACTTTATCCGTTAGCTGGTAGCCAGATTTCAGCATTAGCTCAACGAGCATATTTTCAACCAAGCTTTCTGGCTTTACAGGGTCTATGAACATTTCCATTTGTTTTTCAAGATTTTCTTCTGTTATTTCCTCGCTGCGCCATATTTTGAAGTTGGAGGGAGAGAGTTTGTAGGCTTTGAACCCCCCATTGCCTATTTTTTGAATTACTCGGCGGATACGTTCACGCGAAATATCGGCTATGGTTTTGTAGCCTGCTTTGTAGGCTTCGCTGTCTTCATTGCATAGTTCTGGCAGTTGAACCAAGATAAACTTGCGGTTGCCGTTGTCTTCTTTGTTAAGGTCTAGGACGGCGTGAGCAGTGGTGGCACTGCCAGCGAAAAAATCTAGAATGATAGAATCTTTATCCGCTCCTATTTGTGTTATCTTTTTAATTAATCTTGTAGGTTTTGGAGTATCAAAAGGAGGGTTTTCAAACAATAATTTTATTTCTTTTCGTGCCTCATCATTGTGTCCACAATCTTCGTAAGACCAATAAGTTATTGGAACAACACCTTGTTGTACTTCGTTTAAATATCTTTTAAGTTGAGGAGCACCATTTCCAGTTTGCCCAAAGAAAATTCTCCCTTCTTTAATCCATTCTTGAATTGTATTTTTATTCGTCAACCAACATCTTCCTTTTGGTAGATGATATGCTATGCCTGTATTTGGGTTAAAAATTGGGTAATCGTATTCTATAGAATAAGTTTTTACTGAAAGATTATCCGATCTCCACAATCCTTTACCATCATTACTATCATATTTATACAAAGAATTTTGTTTTTCTGTACGAGGTAACAAGTTTCTTTCAAATTTTTCACTTTTTTGATAAATTAGTATGTAATCTAATACATTTGAAAATGTTTTAGAATCATTTGCAGAAGCATAATTTTTATGCCAAGATACACAAGCCACAAAATTCTCTTCCCCAAAAATCTCATTCATCAGCAACCGTAGATTATGCACCTCATTATCGTCAATATGCACAAAAATCACTCCGTCATCGCGTAGCAGGTTTCTTGCCAAAAAAAGGCGAGGCAGCATCATATTGAGCCAGTTGCTGTGGTAGTGACCATTTTCGCGGCTGTTTTTGCGGAACAAACCCTCCTTCATCAGGTAGCCTTCCTCGTCCCTTTCGCCAACTCGTTTCTCGTAATCCTCTAAATTTTCCTTAAAGCGGTCGGGATAAATAAAGCTATCGCTGCCTGTGTTGTATGGTGGGTCTATGATAATGCACTTGATTTTGTTGTAGTAGGATTTTTGCAAAATTTTTAACACTTCTAAATTTTCACCTTCAATGAATGCGTTTTCGGTGGCATTGAAATTTACGGAAAGCTCTGGTTGAGGCTTCAGCGTGGCAGTAGTGCCTTCCTGCAAAATTTTGAACGCATCGCTTTTGCCTGCCCAGTTGAGCGTGTAGCGTTCGTTGGCAGAATCAACATCGTAATTAAAAGCAATCTGGAATTTTTTCAAGTCTATTTTGTCTTCGGAAAAAATATATGGAAATAGCTCACGCAAGGTTTCTATATCGTTTTGTTTTATGTCCATTGATTTTCCGTTCATAGCATCGGTTCCCTTGGAATTTTAACTATAAACTGTTCACCGCTCTCGTCATTGATAAGCTCAATGTTGGATTGTTCATTTATTGCCCTAACTATTCCCGAACCAAGCCCTCTGTATTTTATCAGTTTAGAAGCATAACTTGCCAATAAATTATTTCTTACCACTGCCGTTCCTAGTTTAATGTTCTCAACAGTCAAGCTATTTGGCAAGCAGCCTGGGCTTATAATTTCAATCCTATTATCAAAAATCATTAGGCGAATAGGCGAATTTCTGGTATAATCACGATGAATTAAGGCATTTTGTACCAATTCTTCCAATGCAATTTCAGATATTTCTAGGATGCCTACGGAGTTGAAATTTTGTCCTTTCTGCTCATGCCTTAAATTCATTTTGAGAAATGATATGCTTTCTCTAAACATTTCTGGTATAGTGCCAGCCATATCACGGCTATCTCTGTAATTTAAGCCTCCAATGCTATTGCCATAAAATGAAACTGCCTTAACGCAAAAAGCAGGTTTATATTTTTGCGGTTCATTTGAAAAGAAAAGCAAGCCACCTAGTGTTAAATTATTTTTTTTGATAATATGTAAATTTTGGTACAGCACATTGTCAGAAATTTTCATATATTCATCTGGATTTTTAGTAACTCGTTTTATATAATCTTCTACTTTTTTTCTGTCTATGTCTTCAATGTTTGTATCGGTTACAACCATTTCATCAACAAAAACCTTTCCGCTTTGCTGGAACAATCTCATTATTTGGTCATTGTCCGTTAGCTTTCTTTTATCTGTGCCTTGTTTAATCCAAATGGTTCCATTTTTGTCTTTGTAAGGTTTGGCTATGCCTTCATCTATGGAAACAAGCAATATATGTTTTTGTTCAGCATCAATTTCAATGGAAATAATTTCTGTAAATATATATATTTGCGGTTTTATCAAATCATTAGCGACAGTTGATATTTTGTTATTTGTACTTTGCAAAGTCGCATAATCCAAGCCAACAATACTGCCCGTTTTATCTTCTATGCCAAAAATAATCATACCGCCTTTTGTGTTAGCCATTGCTATCATTTCGGCAGCAATTTTATCTTGATTATCAAATTCACGTTTGAATTGTACACTACTGGTCTCGCCGCATCTGATAATTTCCAGTAATTCCATTTCTTCCATACTATTCTCCGCTTTAATTTATCTCCACAATCGTCCCCTTTAAAACCAACCTTCCTCCAGCCTTTATAGAAATATTCCCGGGGGCTTCTATATTCAAACTTTTAGTAGTATCATTCATGGTGATTTTTATACCCTTTCCAGTTTTGATAATGCTTTGGCGTTTTCCTGTTAAAAACAATTTTTCTTTCGCATTTATAGAAACATCTTTGGCGGCGCCCATGTTTATGCTTTTGCCAGAATCGCCTATACCAAGCCTTGTTTTTTCGGTTTTCATGGAAATTGCTTTTTTAGCGTTCATTTCCAACTTTCCAGCAACTTCATCCATGCAGAGCTTTGTTCCAGTTTGAGTTTTGAGAGTGCTTTTCTTTTTCCCTTCAAAAGTCAATTCATTGCCAGCACTCATTGAAATATTCCTCGGTGCTTCAATGTCTAAGCCTGCTGTTGCATCGTTGAATGTGAATTTTATTCCGCTATGGGTTTTGAGAATGTTTTGAAAGGAATTTGCATTAATAACCGGACCCGTATGTATTCCGCTCGGTATTGCTCCTAGTGCTATGGGCTTGTCTATATCGCCGTTTTCAAATGCGATTAAAATGGGAACATCTTTGCGAAGTGGAAAATGAACTCCGCAGCCCACTCCGGCAAAGCTCTGCGCTAAGTGCACGGGAATGCTGCTTGTCATGCCTATGTTTTTCTTGTCAAAGGGCATACGAACAATGTAGCGACCCTGAGTATCTATTGAGGCATAAGTACCTACAAAACCTTCGGTTTTGGCAACGATAATGCCGGGGACTTGCGGTTTTTCTTTGCTGCGCGGCATCGTTTTCAACATTCGTTTTGAAAAGGCTGCCACTTGGCAGGTGTAGCCATCGTCTTTGTCTTTTATCCCATAGGCTGCTTCTTGGCTGCCTTGGTGATATGTGGAGCAAACTATGAATGTTTCGCCAAAAGCGTTGAATGCCGTGCCGGGTCTCATAGGGGAGTGCCCGTATCCAAAAAAGAAATTTCCATTGTCTGTCATTTCCATGCGGCATTTTGTTAGGTTGAGCGCAGAGCTGCTGAATTCCCCGGTGTCGCTTATAAATAGTTCGCTTCTGCCATCGTAATGTTTTACAAATTCAATTATATTGAACTCTTCTAAAAGCCTTTGCAAAAAATTCAAATCGGTTTCTTTGTACTGAATTTTAAAATGCACTTCATGAAAAGATTTCAAGCTGCATTTAAGGTTTGGAACTCCGGCTTTGCTTATAACTGAGCGCGCAATGCTTTCAACATCGCTTTCGCAATAAACCGAGTATTTTTTCTCTTTGTCTAATTTGTGCCTTATGGTTTTCACTTCAACACTCGCCCTTGAAACCGCTTCGGCTTGTTCCACCGAGCAGCTTGTAACCTGTCCGTTGAAAAATTCTTTTTTGCCGTTGAATTCAAAAGAAAAATTCGCCTCCTTGCCAATTATGGACTGCGATAATCCTTTGGAAGATGCCATAAAACCGATGGAGAGAGTGTCATCTCCAGAAATTCCTTCAAGGATATTGAAGGAAAGCACGCCGAGTTTTTCGTTTAAACCGGCTATGCGCAAATTGAATAATGAGGTATTTGCCATTATACTAACTCCGCTTCTTTGCCAAATAGTTCCTTCCAAGGAAGCCCCCATTTGCCTATTTCTGCCATAAAAGGGTCTGGGTCTAGTTGTTCCATATTGAATACCCCTTTGCCTCTCCATTTGCCCGTGAGCATAAGCGCTGCGCCGAGCATTGCGGGAACGCCTGTTGTGTAGGCTATTGCCTGCCCTTGAACTTCTTTGAAACACTCCGCATGGTCGCAAACATTGTACACAAAATAATTTTGCGGACTTCCGTTTTTTTGCCCAGTTATTTGGCAGCCTATGCAGGTTTTGCCGGAATAATTTTCGCCAAGGGTTGAGGGTTCGGGCAGCAGTGCCTTTAAAAATTCCAGCGGGATTATGTCAACACCATTGAATTTCACTGGGTCTATGCGTGTCATTCCAACGTTTTTCAGAACGGTTAAATGCTTTATGTATTCATCGCCGAATGTCATCCAAAATCTCGCTCTTTTTATTTCTGGAAAATGCTTTACAAGTGATTCCAACTCCTCGTGGAACAGCACATAAGAGCCGCGTACTGCAACCTCCGGATAGCTAATATCTTTGTGAACCGAAAGCGGAGGAATTTCTTTCCATTCTCCGTTTTCATAGTATCTGCCGTTTTGGGTTATTTCCCTTATGTTTATCTCTGGATTGAAGTTCGTTGCGAATGCCTTTCCGTGGTTGCCGTTGTTGCAGTCCACAATATCAAGGGTATCTATTTTGTCGAAGTGGTGTTTCTTTGCATAAGCGGTGTACACATTTGTGACTCCTGGGTCAAAGCCGGAACCGAGCAATGCCATTATGCCTGCGTTTTGGAACCTTTCATGGTAAGCCCATTGCCAGGAATATTCAAAATGGGCAATGTCTTTTGGTTCGTAGTTCGCAGTGTCTAGGTAATCAACTCCGGTTTCAAGGCAGGCATCCATTATTGCCAAATCTTGATAGGGGAGTGCTATATTCAAAACCATTTTGGGTTTGAAATCCTTTATTATAGCTGCAACCTCTGCGGATTTGTCTGCGTCCACTTTTGCCGTACTAATAGGAATATTTTTTATGCGGCTTGCTATTGTTTTGGCTTTGCTCTCCGTGCGGCTGGCTATCAGCAGCTCTCCAAACACCTCGCTGTTTTGCGCACACTTTTGGGCAACCACATTGGCAACACCGCCCGCTCCGATAATTAAAACTTTATTTGACATAATGTAGAATATAGTTAAAAGTACTTACTATATTATACCTTGCAATGAGGCATTCTGCGGAAAAACTTGATATCTGGGCCAAGCTTGATATTTGGATGAGTAAATATCCTGCGCCCATTAGAATAATCTACGATAGCTTGCGAATATTTTTGCTAGAGCACTGCACAATAAGGGCAACCGCTCTCGCATATACCTCGCTTTTGGCGGCAATACCCCTGTTTATTTTGCTCACATCCATAAGCCTCTCACTTGGGGTTGGGGATTTATTCATAAACCATTTGCCAAGCCTTTTGCCAGAATTGCTGGAAAAAGTTACACCACATATAGACAAAGCCTTGCATTTATTTTTACCCGATAGCAATATTGAAATAAACACCTTGACGGTTGTGATTCTGGACAATATCATGCCTTTTTTAATCAAGGCTCAGGGGATTAAGCTTGGTTCTTTGGGAATTATAGGCGGGCTTGGCTTGCTGGTTACATTTATACTGGCAATAGATACAATAGAAACAAATATGAATATAGTTTGGGGAGTCAACGAAGCTCGCGGCTATGGACAAAAGGCTGCGATATTCATTCCTTTTTTGCTTTTGTTTGCAGGCGGAATAGGTATATTCAGCATATTTTTACATTATATGCGCGATATTTTGGAGGATATTTTAGTTCAAAAACTGCCATTTGGGGAGTTTGGCGCATGGCTCGCAGATTTAAGCATTCCCGCTGTTTTGGTGGTTTTGCTATTGTTTGCTTTGTGGCTTTTGTATTGCTATATGCCTTATGTTCCCGATAATTATGGATTTTGGAGAGCGAGCATTGAAAAAACAAAAAAGAGATGGTTTCCCGCCCTTATTTCGGCTGTTTTCACATTTGTGGCAGCATTTATTTTTTCTGCCGCAATGATTTTTTTGCAAGCCGGAATGTTTGCAAAATGGTCTCTTTTTTACGGCTCTCTGGCAGTTTTTCCTATGGTTATGTTTTTGCTATTTGGCTTTTGGTGCATTGTGCTTTTTGGAAATTCCCTTTGCTGGCGAATAACAGAGCGAAAACACAACAAGCAATATTTTCTGCGCAGAATTCAAAATTCTGTGAAAAAGATTAAAAATTATGAGAATCGTTTTTAGACTTTTCTCCTTATATATTAAATCCAAGCGTTAGCCTAACACTTGCGGACGATAAGCCCTTGCGATGGATTTCGCAGATAGACGGCTTGCTCGAAAGCTTTTATCGTGGACTCCGCACGAAGTGTCGGGCTTAAATCCCACCCGACAACTTTGCGGCTGAACAGGTCTATGAAAACCACGAGGTAAAGCCACCTGCCATTGACCGGCAGATAGGTTATGTCGCTTGCCCATGCGCGGTTCAGCCGATATTGAGAATCACTTCGGTAGAGCATAGACTTAGAGAAACACGCTTCGGAGTAGATTTTTCTATATTAACCCCTATGGCAAAGGTTAAACTCACAAAAAATGCTTTAAAAGCAGAACGCGATTCCCTCAAAAGGTTCCAACGCTACTTGCCCACATTGCAGTTGAAAAAACAGCAACTCCAAATGGAAATCAGGGGCTTGCAGTCCAGGGTTGAATCCAAAAGGCGAGAAGAAGCAGCATTGCTTGCCGATATGAGCAGTTGGATAAAGCTGTTTTCTGATTCAATTGAATGGGGCAAATACCTTAAAGTTGATAAAATTCTTCTGGGTGAGGGCAATATTGCCGGAGTTACAATCCCAGTGTTTGACAGCGTCGTTTTTGAACGCAATATTCCAGATTTGTTCGATACACCGGTTTGGATAGACGATGGCATTCGTGCTTTGGAGCATTTGATTAGCTTGCGCTTGGAGCGCAGGGTTATAGAAGAGCAGTATCGCCTTTTGAGCGAAGAGCTCAGAACCACAAATCAAAGGGTAAATCTGTTTGAGAAGGTAAAAATACCAGAAGCAAAAGAAAACATTCGTGTTATTCGCATATTCCTAGGCGATCAGCAAACAGCTGGCGTTGCAAGGTCTAAAATAGCAAAGAACAAGAGTGTTGCCAAGAATGCAGCAGAAGCTGCTTAATATGCCAGAAACCCTATACGAACTTTCGCTTGATGGCTCATATACCGGCCCTCTTGATCTGCTTTATCTATTGATGAAAAAGGAGGAAATTCCCTTTGAGAAAATTTCCATAGCCAAAATTGCAGAACAGTATTTGGAATATATAGAAGATTTGGAAAATGTGGATTTATCTTATGCTGGTGAGTTTTTAGCCCTTGCCAGCCGTTTAATGTATTTGAAGGCTAGGGAGCTTTTGCCAAAAAATGAGCAAAGCCCAGAAGAGTTGTTGGATTTTGAACTTGAACGCGAAGCCCTGTTATTGCAAATGCAGGAATATCAAAAATTCAAAAGGGTTGCGGCTGGTTTGCAGGAGATGGAAGAAAGGAATTTTGGCACTTATGGGCGTGGGCGCATGGAAAAAATAGCCAAGGATTCCCAGCTTGCAGATGCAAATATATGGCAGCTTTTCAAGGCATTTCACAAAACGTTGCAAGTACACTCATACAATAGCGTGCACACAATAGAAGTGGATAATGTGACTACAGAAGATAGGGAACAATATATAAACGAATATTTGGGAAAATTTGGCAGAGCTATGTTTGATGAACTGCTCGGCAAAGAGCGTATGCCCATAATGGTTGCCGTAACTTTTTTTGCAATGCTGGAACAAACCAAGGCAGACAATGTTATTTTCAGGCAAAGCGAAACCAATGGGCCGCTTTGGCTTTATCGCAAAAAACAAAACGAAGAATACAGGGAAGAGCTTGCCCAAGAAAAAACTTACTACTCGCCAGACCCGATGGTTTTAAACAGTTTGACAGATTATTTGCACGGGCGTTCTTCTAAACAAGAAATGGAAGAGAGAAATTCCCTAGATTTTGTGCTGAAAAATGCAATGACTTTAATTGACAGCGGTATGAAAATAGATGAAAATGATGTACAATCCATGCTCGATGGGATATATGTTAAGCCATAAGTTTTTTCACGAGCAGGTTCATATAGAAAAGCGGCACGAATTAAAACGGAGAATTTTATTGCTTGTACTCAGTTTGCTTGCATTCTTGATTTATCGTTATTTTTGCCATAAACAGGAATACGAAGCAGATTACTTGGCTGCAAAAAAATGCGGGAAAGCTGCTGCTCTTGAAAACCTTGAATTATTGCAAACGCAAGAGAAAAAATGTGGTTTTTGGGCTAATTTACTCTCTTTGCACCCAAAAACGGAAAATCGCATTGCGGCTTTTACTATATTACCTTCAAAGATTTTTTTTTAACGGAGACAAAATATGTCAAAGCTTTTTATTGAAGACCTTAGCTTGCAGGGTAAGCGCGCTTTTATTCGTGTGGATTTTAACGTTCCGCAAGATAAAACCACTGGCGAAATTACAAATACAAAGCGCATAGAAGCTGCGCTTCCAACCATACGCTATGCACTGGACAAAGGTGCATCTGTTATTTTAGCCTCGCACCTCGGCAGGCCAGATGGCAAGGCAGTTGCCAAATACAGTTTAAAACCTGTTGCTGCAAAATTGCAGGAATTGCTGGGCAAGCCGGTTAAGTTTTTGAATGATTGCGTTGGCGGCGATGTTGAAAAAGAATGCGGTGCTGCAAAACCAGGCGATGTTATATTGCTCGAAAATCTCCGTTTTCATTTAGAAGAAGAAGGCAAGGCAAAAATAAAAAAAGAAGATGGCACAGAAGAAAAAATAAAGGCAGATCCAGAAAAAGTAAAGGCTTTCAGGGCATCTATTGCAAAGCTCGCCGATGTTTACATAAACGATGCCTTTGGCACAGCTCACCGCGCCCACTCCTCAATGCTTGGCGAAGGCTATGCGGAGAGAGCAAGCGGCTACCTTATGAAAAAAGAATTAGACGCATTCTCTGCTGTGTTGGATAATCCAAAACGCCCACTACTCGCTATTTTAGGCGGCGCAAAGGTTGCAGATAAAATTCAGTTGATCAACAACCTTTTAGACAAAGCCGATAAAATCATAATTGGCGGCGGCATGGCGTTCACATTCAAAAAAGTTATCAACAACCTTGCAATAGGGGCTTCTTTATTTGACGATGAAGGTGCAAAAATTGTTCCAGAGTTAATTGAAAAAGCAAAAAAGAATGGCAAAGAAATTATATTGCCAGTTGATTATGTTATAGCAGACAAATTCGCAGCAGATGCAGCAGTGAAAGCCGCAGACGATAGCACCGGAATCCCCGATGGCTGGATGGGCTTGGATGTTGGTCCAAAATCTTCGGAGCTTTTTGTGAAGGCAATTTTAGATTCCAAAACCATTGTTTGGAATGGACCTGCTGGCGTGTTTGAATTTGCGGCTTTTGAAAAAGCCACCAAAGAAATGGCAGATGCCATTGTAAAAGCCACTCAGGGCGGTGCAATCACCGTTATTGGCGGCGGAGACACGGCAACAGCTGCAAAAAAATATGGAGCAGACAAAAAGGTTACTCACACATCCACAGGCGGAGGAGCATCGCTTGAGTTTTTGGAAGGCAAAGAACTTCCGGGGGTAGCAGCGCTTACGGATAAGTAATTATGTTAAAGAAAGAAGACCGTATTTTAATTCGCACTTCGCTTACAGAATACAGAAATCTCCTATTCAAGGCATTTAAAGGCACTGAAAAGGAGAAACAGCAAATAGCAAGGGTAAACCGCTTATTGCAAAACTGGAAAGCAACCTAAGAGGAAATTTTATGCAAAAGAATAATGTAAGCAAGCGCGGTATCTTAGTTAGCACCACGCCTTATGATACCCGTATAGCTGTTTTAGACGAGGGGATTCTTACAGATTTGCTGGTTGAAAATAGCACTTCTAGCCATACGTTGGGCAACATATACAAGGGGGTTGTACAAAGGGTGGTACCTGCGCTTCAAGCCGCATTCGTGGAAATTGGTTTGGAAAAAGCTGGATTTTTGCACATAAACGATGCCATAGACCGTGATGTGCTGCTTCGCAAGGAATATGGTGAAGATGATTCACAGGCAGCCGCTATTCCCAGCATTGAAAAAATAATGAAAGCCGGCGATGTAATTATGGTTCAAGTGATTAAGGAACCTATAAACACCAAAGGCGCTAGACTCACAATGCACTTGAGTTTTGCAGAGCGTTTTTTGGTTTGTATGCCAAATTCAAATTTTATAGGCATATCAAAAAAAGAGAGGGATTTTAGCAAACGCAAAATTTTCAAGCAATTGGTTAGCAGGCACAAGGCACCAGATGTTGGCTATATTGTAAGAACTCAAGCTCTTTTGGAATCTGAGAATGAAATTGTTAAGCAAATGCGCAAGCTGGAAGAAAAATGGGAAATAACAAAAAATAATTTTAATGAATTTCCTGCAGAAACTTGCATTTATCAAGAATCAAATTCAGTGGAGCAATCCATAAGGGAATATTTTAGCGAGCAAACAGAATATGTATATGTGGATGACGAAAAGGAATACCAGAATATTCGCGAATATTTGGGTGGTACAAATCCTGAGAATTTGCAAAAAATAAAATTGTGGAAAAGATACGAAAGTCTTTTTGAATCTTTTGGGATAGAAGATGATTATGAAAAATCCCTTTCAACAAAGGTTTATTTGCCCAGAGGCGCATATTTGATTATTGAGCAAACAGAAGCCTTGATGTCTATAGATGTGAATACAGGTTCTAGAGTGCATGGCAGCGATCAAAGCAGGGTGTTTTTGGAAACAAATGTGGATGCCGCAAGAGAAATTGCAAAGCAGCTTCGTTTGCGTGATGTTGGTGGCTTGGTGATTATTGATTTTATAGATATGGAGGCAGAAGAAGATAAAAACGCCGTTGTTGATGAGTTTAGAAAAGCAATTCGCTTTGACAGAACTCCGCTTAATTTTTCTGCGATTTCTCAGTTTGGTTTAATGGAAGTTAGCCGCCGCCGGGTTCGCACTAATTTGGCGAGCGAAAAACACAGCGATTGCCCCATGTGCGGAGGCACAGGCACGGTGTTTAGCAAAGAAGCTACTCTTTCTTTAATAGACCGTTACCTTGCGCGAATTGCAAAAAAAAGCAAAATGAAGAACGTTCAGCTGGTGGTTGCAGAACCGCTTTCCAAAATTTTTAGCGATGACTATGGGCGTATGTTCCACTATTTGGAACACAAACATTCGCTCAATATTGAAATTTTGGAAGCCGAAGAATATGCTTCGCATCAATTCTCTTTCTTAAACCCAGACACTGGCGAAGACATAACAGAAAAATTTGCCTTTAACTCATGAATGCAAATGAAATAGCTTGGGTTAGCGGATGGGCAAGTGATATTTCTCTTTGGGAAAATATCATTTATGAACGTTTTCCAAATTTTAGCCATCGTTTTGTGGATTACTTTGATTTGCTGCCTGCTCCAGACGAATTAAGAGGAATATGGGATGCGGGTTTAGTTGTGGGCTGGAGCATGGGGACACTTGCCCTTTTGAGGAATTTGCATAAAATGCAAAAAGAGCAAAAATTGGTTTTGATTTGCCCAATTGCTGATTTTTGCACAAAAGGCTGCTGGCAACCCTCAGCCCTTAGAGCAACAAAGCAAGGTATTTTGCAAAACACAGAACAAACGCTTATGTCTTTTTCTGCCTTGATGGGGAATATGGAAAAAGGAGAACGGCAAAAATGGGTGGAAAACGCTATGCGTTATTCCCCAAAGCAACTAGCAGATGGGCTTGATTATTTAATGCAGAAAAAAGCGGATATTTCTGCACTTAGCTCAAATGCAAAGCTCATATTCGGGGGGCAAGACAAAGTTGTGCCTCTTGCCCAAAAAGAACTGTTTTCTTCTTTTATCCATAAAGAATCCATTGTTGTTTGCGAAAATTCAGGCCATTGGCTGCTAGATTATTTACTATCTTAATACCTATGCAATACTCCCCAGTTATAGGCTTAGAAATACATTGCCAGCTTGCAACCAAAACAAAACTTTTTTGCGGTTGCAAGATAGAGGTTAACACAGAGCCTAACAAGCACGTTTGCCCTGTATGCCTTGGGTTCCCAGGTGCTTTGCCCATTCCAAACAAAGAGGCTGTGAACTTAGCCATAAAGCTAGGGCTTGCGCTTAACTGCGAAATAGACAGCCGCGCCCTATGGACGCGCAAAAATTATTTTTACCCCGATTTGCCAAAAGGCTATCAAATAACGCAAACCGGAGGAATTCCTGTTTACGACCATCCTGTTTGCAAAAAGGGTTATATTGAGATAATCAGCGAAAATGGCGAAAAAAAACGCATAGGCATAACCCGCATACATATAGAAGAAGATGCTGGCAAATTGGTTCACGATTTTTCGCCGGAAAGTTCGCACTTTGATGCAAACCGCTGCGGAACCCCGCTTTGCGAAATAGTCACCGAACCCGATATCCGCAGCCCTGAAGATGCGGTTTTGGTTTTGCAAAAAATAAAACAGATTTTGGAATACACAGGAGTTTCCAATGCCAATATGGAAAACGGAAATATGCGCTGCGATGGCAATATATCCATTCGCAAAAGCAATGATGCACCTTATGGCACAAGGGCAGAGATAAAAAATTTGAACAGCTTTTCAAATTTGCAAAAAGCGCTTGAAGCCGAGATGGCTTTGCAAGCGGTGACTTTGGATAGCGGCAAGGAAGTTGAGCAATGCACAAAACGCTATGACGTAAATCAAAATAAAACCACAGTGATACGCAGCAAAGAAGATTCCCACGACTACAAGTATTTCCCTGAGCCGGATTTGCTGAGGCTCTTTATAGAGAAAAGTTTGGTGGATAGCATAAAGCTGAGTATGCCCGAACTTCCCGATGTTCGCCGCGGCAGGTTTGAACAGGATTTTGGACTTAGCGAATACGATGCTGGAGTTTTAACCGCAGACAAAGAAATCAGCGACTGGTTTGACACCGCCTCCAAAACCTGCAAGAACCCAAAGCTGCTAGCAAACTGGACAACCTCCGAACTTATGCGTGAATTAAAAGAAATGGAAGGTGGTTTGTCCGCTTTGAAATTTGCTCCCGAAGATTTGGCGCAAATGGTGAACTTAATAGAGAATAATACAATTTCCGGAAAAATAGGAAAAACCGTTTTTGCAGAAATGCTCTCCACAGGAAAAAATCCAGATTCAATAATCAAAGAAAAAGGCTTGGTGCAAATAACAGACTTAGGCGCAATAGAAGCCATTGTCCGTAAGGTGATAGAAGCAAATCAAAGCCAGTGGCAAGAGTTCAAGGGTGGCAAAGCGCAGCTAAGAGGATTTTTTGTCGGTCAAATAATGAAAAACAGCGGCGGCAAGGCAAATCCTGGGATTGTGAATAAGTTATTGGACGAGATTTGAATGGTTAAAAAAATATTTCTTAGCACCCAAAAATAGTTATCTTCTTTCCAGCCGCAGGCTTAACTTCTTTCACGTAAAGTTTTTTGAGCAATTTTATTTACATATTCCACATATTCGCGTAAGCTCTTTACTCCGCTTGCCGTTAATAACTTCTCCTGCAATTCATTTTTGAATTTTACGCAGTCGAATTGTTTTTCTTTACTCATTGTCAATTATCTCCATCGGACTTCTAATTTCCAAAATGTTATATCCTTCTCTTAAATTAACAGAATTAAACAATTTAATCCTATTCAAATTTACAATATGTTTGAAATTCCAACTTACCAAAACATCTACTCTCAATACGGTTGCCACAGCAATATGCAATGCGTCTGCATAGTAGTTTTTTGACACAATTTGCTGTTCCATATATTTTTCAGTAAGTTTCACCATTTCATCATTTCATCATTCACAGCATATTCTTCATAATTTATAGTTTTCAAGTTCTCTTTTATATAGTCTGGAGCTCCATTCTCTAGCTCTGCTATTACGTGAGAGGATATTATCGGTTTATAAATTCCTTCCTTAAATTTATCAAAAAGTTTCTCAGTAGGTTCTTTGAATTCATCATCAAAATAACCTCCGATAACAGAATTTTCCACATAAATTCTTAAAACTTTAATCCCCATAATATTTCCACCTCTATTTATAGAATATAGAAATCTTTTCGCCTTGGTATATTTTGCCGTCTCGCGTGTCGGTGAGGGTGCCTTTTTGCTGGGCAAAGAGGGCAGTGCAGAGGAGGAGGAGTGTGGCGGATTTTGGCATTTTAGTTATGCCCTACGTGCATATCCTCCATTCTCCACCCTTAAAATCAACCGTAATCTTACTATCCGCTTTTATCTTTCCCGCAATGATTTCTTTTGATAGGAAAGATTCCAAATGCTTTTGGATATACCGCTGAATTGGGCGCGCGCCATATTGTGAATCGCAAGCGTTTTCTGCAATGGCTTCTGCAACAGCGGGTTCAAAAATCACCTCTATTCTCTGCGCATTTAACCGCTTTTCAAGAGCGTTCAATTTGATTTGAGCAATTTGAACCAGCTCGCTCTTTTCCAAAGATTTGAATATCAAAGTGTTATCCAAACGATTTAAAAACTCCGGGCGGAAAAATGTTTTCAAATCTTTTTCCGGTAAATTTGAGGTCATTAAAATCAGGGTATTTTTGAAATTCACCTTTCTGCCCTTGCCGTCTGTTAAATGCCCTTCGTCTAGCACTTGCAACAAGGCGTTGAAAACATCGGGGTGAGCTTTTTCAACCTCGTCAAAAAGCAGCACAGCGTAAGGATGCGTGCGAACCGCCTCTGTCAGCTGACCGCCCTCATCGTAGCCCACATATCCGGGGGGGGCACCTATGAGCCTTGCAACGCTGTGTTTTTCCATATACTCGCTCATATCAAAACGGAGCATCGCATTTTCGCTGTCAAAGAGTTCGGCGGCAAGGGCGCGGGCAAGTTCGGTTTTTCCAACTCCTGTTGGTCCAAGAAAAAGAAAACTGCCTATGGGAGCATTTTCCCTTGAAAGACCGCTTTTGTTTCGCAAAATTGCGAGCGAAACTTCTTCCACTGCCTCGTTCTGCCCTATTAACCTTTTGTGCAGCCTGCTATCCAAATTCAAAAGTTTTTCACGCTCACCCTCACGCAAACGCGAAATTGGAATGCCTGTCCAATGGCTCACAACCTGCGCAATGTTTTCTTCGGTCACAACTTCCGAAACACCGTCTGGCTCATTTGTGCTAAGTGCCGCTTCCAAATCCTGAGTTGTTTTTTGCAGCATTGGAATTTTGTTGTATTTAAGCTCTGCCGCTTTTTCCAGTTGGTAAGAAGCCTCTGCTTTTTCCATTTCCTCTTTTGCGGCACGTAGCTCTGCCTGCGCATTTTTCAAGGTTTCAAAGCGAAGCCTTTTTTGCTGCCAACGCTCCTGCTGCTCCTTTACGTCCAAATCCACCGCTTTTAATTCCTCTTGCAATTCTTTTAGCCGCTCTTTTGAAACGGCATCGTTTTCCATTCCAAGAGCTTTTTCCTCTATGCGAAGTTGAAGCTGCCGCCTTTGCAAAGTGTCTAGGGCTTCGGGAACGGTGTCTAGCTGGGTTTTCACCATGCTCGCAGCCTCGTCTATTAAATCAACGGCTTTGTCTGGCAAAAAGCGGTCTGAAATGTAACGGCTGGAAAGCTGCACAGCGGCAACCAAGGCATTGTCTTGAATGCGAACTCCGTGATGTGCATCAAAGCTCTCCTTTATGCCGCGCAAAATGGAGAGAGCCTCGTCTGGGCTGGGTTCCGCGACTGGCACGGGTTGGAAGCGGCGTTCAAGTGCGGCATCTTTTTCTATGTATTTGCGATATTCCGAGGTTGTGGTTGCACCTATGCAGTGCAATTCTCCGCGAGCAAGCCCCGGTTTTAACATATTGCCCAAATCCATGCTGCCCTGCGTTTTTCCCGCACCCACTATATTGTGAATTTCGTCTATGAACAGAAGCGTGTCTTGCTCCTGTTCCAATTCGTCTAAAACGGCTTTTAAGCGTTCTTCAAACTCGCCTTGATATTTTGCGCCAGCTATCAAAGCGGATAAATCAAGCGAAAATATTTTTCTGCCCTTTAAAGCATCTGGCACATCGTTTTTGTGAATGCGGTGCGCGAGGCCCTCTACAATGGCGGTTTTTCCTGTGCCCGGCTCCCCCACGAGCACAGGGTTATTTTTTGTTTTGCGCGCCAAAATTCTAATCACCCTGCGAATTTCCTCTTCACGCCCTATAACGGGGTCTAGTTTTCCCTCTGCGGCAAGAGATACCAACTCTTTGCCAAACCTGTTCAAAGCGGAGTCCTCTTTTGCAACCGCCGCCGCACTCATAGGATCAGAAAGCCAAGTGCGAACAGCCTCCGCATTGCCAAGCGCATTTTCAAAAATTGAAACAAGCTGCCTATCGCCCGAATTTTTCATCAAAGAGATGAGCAAATGCCCGGGCTCCGCACTGCTGCCCTGCTCCGAGCGCACCAATTTAACAGCGGCTCTCAACACACCCGACAAATCGCTGCTAGGGTGGCTATCCGCATCTGTGCTTTCCACAATGCGTGGCAGTTTGTCCAAAATTTTTTGAACCGCTGTTCGCATTTCCTGTGTTTTTGCATTTTTTGCCTTGAATAAATTTTTCAAGCGACCGTCTGGGTTATCCAAAATAGCTGCCGCCAAGTGCGGAGTGCCCCACTCGCTGTGGCTCGCCTTGTCTTGTATTTCTTGAGACTTGGCTAAAATTCGCTCGGATTGTTTTGAAAATTCTTGCATATTAAAGAGTAAGGCAAAAGCTGTGCCAACCTTAAAATAGGCTATTTTTTGAGATTTTTTTGGTATATGTGCCAATTTGAAACACCAGTGTTTTGTTTTGAAGTTGCAGACTTTCTATATTAGCCCTTATGATTTTCGGCCTAACAGATACACAAGTAACTCAGTCCAAAGAGAAATTTGGCGATAATCGTTTAACGGAAATTGAAAAAGAGAGTTTTTTTGACAAATTAAAGGAAAATTTTGGCGATCCTATGATAAAAATCCTGCTGGTTGCGCTTGGGATAAATGCGCTGCTGGTACTGGGAACTCAAATAGGGTTTATAGCTGGCGAAAAAATGGATTGGTATGAGCCTGCGGGTATAGCAATAGCAATACTCATAGCCACCATTGTAGCAGCTCTTTCCGAATACAGAAACGAAAACGCATTTCAAAAATTGCAGGAAGAAGCATCCAGAATAAAGATAAAAACCTATCGCAACGGAATTATCGCAGAGCTTGATATAGATGATCTGGTTCAAGGGGATGCGGTTTTGCTCCAGCCAGGCGATAAAATTCCCGCAGATGGAATAATAATAGATGGAAATATAAAAGTTGACCAATCCGTTTTAAACGGCGAATCCAAAGAAGCTACCAAAAAGGCAATTCCAAGCGATTACAAAGAAGACAATGCCCCGATGGATTTTCTGCACCCGCACAAGGTGTTCAGGGGTGCCGTTGTTTGCAATGGCAATGCGGTTATGCAGGTTAGCGTTGTTGGCGATAAATCCGTCTATGGGCAAATTGCCAAAGAACTTCAAACTACCGATGATAGAGAAACACCGCTAAAGGTGAAACTTGGCAAATTAGCTCGCAGCATAAGCAAATTCGGTTATATTGGCAGCACGTCCATAGCACTTGCACTATTATTTAAACATATAGTGATGAACAATAATTTTGACCTCGTGCAAATTGCCGCTTATTGCTCAAACTGGGGAGTATTGCTAAACGATATTATACATGCCTTTATGCTTGCTGTGGTGATAATAGTTATGGCGGTTCCAGAGGGGCTCCCTCTTATGATCTCCATAGTTTCCGCTTTGAATATGAGCAAAATGCTGCGTGACAATGTGCTGGTTCGCAAACTCGCTGGCATAGAAACCGCTGGCAGCCTGAATTTTTTATTCAGCGATAAAACCGGAACCATAACAAAAGGCAAGCTAGAGGTGGTTACATTTATAGACGGCAATTTAAAAGAGTATAAAAATTACGATGATGTTAGATGGGATTTGAAAAAATACCTATCCCTTTCCATTCACCAAAACACAGATTCAATTATCTCAGATAAAAAAATAGTGGGCGGAAATGCAACAGAACGCGCAGTTCTCGCATTTTCTGGTAGCAGTGGCGAAGCGGTGAATGTAAAAACAGTGGGCAAAATACCCTTTAACAGTACTAATAAATATTCGGCAACCTCAATAGAAGGCGATTATTCCATCACTTTGATAAAGGGTGCGCCGGAAAAAATTTTGCAGAAGTGCAAATTTTATTACGATGACGATGGGCAAAAAAAGCAATATTCCGGGCACGAGCAGTTAAATAAAAATATAGATGCCCTTGCGGAGCGAGCGATTAGAGTCGTGGCACTCGCGGTTTCTGAAGAAAAGATAAATAATGAGGCTTTGCCAGAAAACGATTGGATTTTAGTTGGCGTTATGGGCATTAGGGATGAGGTTCGCCCAGAATCTGTTGATGCCATTAATGAGGCTTTGGAGGCGGGGATTAATGTTATTATGATAACAGGCGATCGCAAAGAGACCGCCGTTGCAATAGCAAAAGATGCTGGTTTAATGAAAAGAGAAAGCGATATTGTTTTGACCTCTGATGAATTTGCTGCAAAGACAGACGATGAGATAAAGACAAAAATCAAAGATATAAAGGTTATGGCACGCGCCCTGCCTGCAGACAAAAGCCGATTGGTTCGCATAACGCAGGAGTTGGACTATGTTGTTGGAATGACAGGCGATGGTGTAAATGATTCACCTGCACTTAAGAAAGCCGATGTTGGTTTTGCAATGGGAGGGGGAACAGAAGTTGCAAAAGAGGCAAGTGATATTGTTATTTTGGACGATAACTTTAACTCCATAGATAAGGCTATTTTATATGGCAGGACCATTTTCAACAACATAAGAAAATTCATAGTTTTTCAACTTACCATAAATGTTTCCGCCGTTTTTATCAATTTCATAGCACCGCTTTTTGGGCAGGAAAATCCGCTTACGATAATGCAAATTTTATGGATAAATCTGATTATGGATACCCTTGCCGCACTCGCTTTGGGTGGAGAAGCCGCTCTTAAACGCTATATGAAAGAACTCCCAAAAAAGCGCGATGATGCAATAGTCAGCGGTGATATGTGGAAAGCGATATTTGTGGTTTCCACTTGGATATCCATTTTAAGCTTGCTTTTCCTATTTTCACCACTCAAAGACATATTTTTTGAAAATACTCAAGTTATGCACACCGCTTACTTCACCTTTTTTGTGATGGTAGCTATGTTCAACGCATTCAACGCTCGCACAGATCGCATAAACATCTTTGACAACCTGAGCGGCAACAAAAATTTCCTGCGAATTTTGGGGTTAATAATAGTTATTCAAATTATATTGGTTTATATAGGTGGCGAAATATTCAGATGCTACGGGCTTAATTTAAATCAGTGGGGCATAGTGCTTTTATGTGCTGTATCTGTGATTCCAGTGGATATGGCGAGGAAAAAATTTATGTCAAAAAACGGAGTGCATTATGGGGGTTAAGGAATTTCTGTTTGGAAATTCTGAAGTGATTCAAGTCACTATCATAATGGGTTTTGGCTGCGTAATTTGGGTTTGCGCGATGGTAGCGATGTTAAAAAAAGAAAAGGATGTTGAATTGAACAAGGCCGAGGTGAAAGTAGAGAAAAAATCGGAAGAGCATGCGGCTTCCCACGGAATTCAACTTTCATACATTACTAAAAAAGAGATTATGGAGCTTACTGCTGAACAAGTGAAAGGAATCTCAGAAGCTGAGGTGGAAAAACTGCCTGCGGCGATGAAAGATATGTTTAAGAGGCGCAGAAATGAGGTTCTGTTGGCAGATAGGCAAAAAGCATCAAAAAGTTAAGGAATTTTAGTTTAGGTAACGGAGCAAATATGAAAAAAAACACACCTTGGAATGAGAAGGGAATGAATTTATCCCTTTATTTTAAAAAATTTTTCCGCAACAGCCAAGTTTCGGGGATTATTCTTATTTTATGCGTACTTGTTTCGTTATTAATTGCCAATTCCCCTGCAGCAGCAGGCTTCCAGAGCTTTCTGGATAAAGAAATAGGCACCCAATTTCTTGACCTCAAATACCCCATAAGCATCTGGATAAATGATGGGCTGATGGCGGTGTTTTTCCTTTTGGTGGGTCTTGAAATAAAAAGAGAACTTGCAGAAGGTGAACTTTCATCTTTTAAAACCGCTTCATTGCCTATTTTTGCCGCTGTAGGTGGAATGCTTACTCCAGCAGCTATTTACAGCATTTTCAATTTTGGAACAAAATACGGCGATGGCTGGGGAATTCCAATGGCTACGGATATAGCTTTTTCCTTGGCAATTATTTCAATGCTGGGTAAAAAAATCCCCAATTCTATAAAAATATTTCTGGCTGCGCTAGCGATTGTAGATGATTTAGGAACCATTCTCGTTATAGCCGTTTTTTATACCGAACAAATTCATTGGAACTATCTTTTGTTATCTGGCGTGGTAACTGCCATCCTCTTTGTTTTGAATTTTTCAAAAGTTACCAACCTTGTTTATTATATCACTCTGGGGTTATTTTTGTGGTATTTCCTTCATCATTCCGGAGTTCATTCCACTATAGCAGGGGTTTTGCTGGCATTTTCAATTCCCACCAATGCATCTAATGTGAATATTTCACCTTTAGACAAATTGGAACATAAACTATCCATTCCTGTGAGCTTTCTTATAATGCCTCTTTTCGCCTTGGCAAACACCAACATTACATTTTCCAATAAGATGGTTGAAGGAATTACCAATACCTTGGGGTTAGGAATTATCTGCGGTGCAATACTTGGCAAGTTGATTGGAATTAATCTTTTCTCTTTTATCGCTATTAAATTAAAAATTAGCTCTTTGCCGCAAAACAGCAACTGGCTTCAAATGATAGGTGTTGGGCTACTTGCTGGAATAGGGTTCACCATGTCTATTTTTATTGCCCTGATTTCTTTCAGAGGCGAGATGAATATTCAAGATGAGGCTAAGTTCGCCATTTTAGTGGCTTCTCTTGTAGCTGCCATTTTAGGGTTTACAATTTTAAATATAAGCTCTAAGAAAAAATTTGTATATTATACCGAAACTTGAATGATATAGGAGAATAAAATGAAAGATAGCTCTTTAACTGAACTCTGCCTTAAAACGATTAAGATGAATGACCGAATGTTTCAATTTGTGCCAAAAAAGCTGATGACCAGCGAAATATGCCTTGAAGCGGTTAATAAGAACGGAGAGATGCTCTTACATGTGCCAGAGGCTCTCAAAACAGCGGAGATGTGCTTTGAAGCGGTTAAAAAAGTTGGTACAATTTTACTTGAATATGTGCCGGAAACTTTCAAAACAGAGGAATTATGTTTAGAGGGATTAAAACATAATTATAGCAATGCGCTTGAATTTGTGCCAAAAAATCTCAGGACTGCCGCGCTCTGCCTAGAAGCGGTTAAGCAGAATGGCGAGATGCTTAGAGATGTGCCGGTGGCTCTAAAGACAGCTGAGATATGTTTTGAAGCGGTTAAGAGCAGTGGAGAAGCACTTCAATATGTTCCAGAAAAATTCAAAAACGAGGAGCTTTGCTTTGAAGCAATTAAGAAAAATGGTGAGATGCTTCAATATGTGCCGGAAAAGTTAAAAGCTGAGGAGCTTTGCCTTGAAGCTGTTAAGAGCACTGGCACTGCGCTTCAATATGTTCCAGAAAAATTCAAGACAAAAGAGCTCTGCTATAAAGCTGTTGAGAAAGATTCCCGTGCTTTTCTACATGTTCCAGAAAAATTCAAGACTGAGGAGCTATACTATAAAGCAGTTGCGGATATGCCGTATTCTTATGGCGAATTTTTTAAATATGTGCCAAAAAAATTCAAAACTCGAAAATTTTGCCTTGAGGTAGTTAATAAATGCGGTATTGCGCTTGAGTTTGTGCCAAAAGATCTCAAGGCACCTAAACTCTGCCTTGAAGCGGTTAAGAACAATGGCCATGCGCTCCAATACGTGCCAAAAGATCTCAGGACTAAGAAGCTCTGCCTTGAAGCGGTTAAGAGCAATGGTCATGCGCTTCAATACGTGCCAAAAGATCTCAGGACTAAGAAACTCTGCCTTGAAGCGGTTAATAGCAATAGCCATGCGCTTCAGTATGTGCCAGAAAAGTTAAAAACTGAGGAGCTTTGGCTTGGAGCGATTAAGAAGGCATTTAAATATATACCAGAAAAATTCAAAGCAGAGGAACTCTGTTTTGCGGCTGTTAAGGATTATGGTCTTGCGCTTCAATATGTACCGGCAACCCTAAAGACTGCGCAGCTCTGCCTTAAAGCCATTGAGGATGATGGCCTTGCGCTTCAATATGTACCAGAAAAATTAAAAACTGCCGAACTCTGTCTTGAAGCGGTTAATAAAAATATCAGTGCTATTGAATATGTGCCAGAAGCCTTGAAGACAGCGGAATTTTTTATTGAAGCAGCTAAGAAGAATGTCTATGTGCTTGACTTTGTTCCAAAAACAGGTCGCGAGGATGTTTTGATAATGTATTGGAGCAACTTTAATAGCGGAATTTCTGGCTAAAATCAAGAATTTTACATATTTTTAACTTTTTTTTACCTTTTTTCAAAAAAGTATTTATATTCATATCAAAATATGGCTATAAATGGTGAAAAAGGAGAACAAAATGAGAAAAAAAGTTAAAACGCCTCGCTTGACAAAGGAAGAGGAACATCTTTTGTTGAAATATGAAAGTGACCCAGCAGCGTACAAAAAGCTGATGGATGCAATAATTAAACATATATACCGCGAGCGTATGTGGGGAAGGGCGAGGGTGGTAAAATGAAAAACGCCAATGAAAAGTTAGATGCAAATATGCATCGTATTTGGGAAATTGCAACCAAATATAAAAAAGAGAAAAAATATAAAAACATACCTACGTCCATATTTGTGGAGGTAGGGACAAAGGCTTTAATGGAAGAAATAGAAAACAGCCCTGACGGCATGAATGTTGAAGACTATATGGGTATTGTAGAGAAAACGATGATAGATGTTTCACACTTTCTGTACCAACTCACAAAATTGAATGAGCCTGCCAAAAAAGAGCGGCTATGCCTTAAAGCGGTTAAGAAAGATGTCGATGTGCTTGAATATGTGCCAGAAAATCTCAAGACTTATGAAATGTACCTTGAAGCGGTTAAGAAGAATGGTTATGCGCTTGGATTAGTGCCAGAAGACTTAAAGACGGCTGAACTCTGCCTAGAAGCGATTGAACATTCGGAGCAATGGTCTAAAAAATTCGATGAAAATGATTGGCTTGGCTATGATTTTGTTGACGATGAATTGGATGAATTGGAATTAAAACTGCTTAAAACCGATGTATTAAAATATGTACCGGAAAAGCTCAAAACAGCCGAATTTTGTTTTGAAGCAATTAAGCGAAATACTAGTACAATTGCAGATATACCAAAATCTCTCATAACAGCGGAACTTTGCAATGTGGCAATTAAGCAGAATGGCAGGGCGCTTCTCTTTGTACCAGAAGAATTCCTGACTTATGAAATGTGTCTTATAGCAGTTAAGGATTATGGCAAGGCACTTAAAAGCGTGCCCGAAACTATCAAGACAAAGGAATTTTGCCTTGAAGCGGTTAAGCATAGAAGCTGGGCACTTAAATTTGTGCCAGAAAATCTCAGGACTTATGAAATGTACCTTGAAGCGGTTAAGCAGGACGCTGGTATATTTCAATATGTGCCAGAAGAATTTAAGAGCACCGAAATCTGTCTTGAAGCAGTTAAAGTGGCTGGCTGGTTGTTTTTTGACGTACCAGAAAAATTCAAAAACCTAGAAATGTGCATTGCAGCGGTTAAACAGGAATACTGGCTGTTTATGCTAGTGCCAGAATCCCTTAAAGAACAAGTTATAGAAGCAACGGGAATATATGGAGGAACAAAGGAGAATATATCTACTCAGGAAAAAGAAATTTTTGAAAAAGAAGCCGAGAGAACAATTATTAAGTTAACTGGATTTTGTGAAACTGCTCGAAGAGAAGGCTTACTTGCTTTGAAAAAATATATAGACAAAGAACAACTTTCAAAAAAAGCTCTTTTGGAAACGAGCGTAAAAATGCCGGTGGATGGGAAAAAACACGAAATCATAGAAAAATATATAGATTCCTGGATAGAAGCAAATTGCGTTGCGAATTATGAAAAAATTCTCGCATCAATAATAAAAACTGGCGTTTTATGTTTACAACGTGGCGATAATCCCAAAGTAGCCGAATACAAAATGACAGTCCTAATCCCCAGAGATTTAATCCCAGATACTCTTTTGCCAGAAAGTGAAAAATATTTTAGGAGGCAAAAATTTTTCTACCTTAATCCAAAATGCTCATAGCCAATCCCATTTACGATACCGTATTCAAACACCTGCTGGAAAACCAGCGGGCTGCCAAGTTTTTTATAGGCACTTTGCTAGGCAAACCGATATTTTCAATATCCATTCGCTCACCAGAGCGTACATACATAGACCCAAAAGACCAAGAGCTCAAACTGCTAAGAATGGATTTCACCGTTGAGATAGAAACAGAAGACGGTCAAAAGCAGAAAGTAGCGATAGAAATGCAAAAGTCAGACAAAATAATCACCGACGTGAGCCGCTTCCGCAGGTATCTTGGGCACGAGTATATGTCCGATACCATTCCCATAATCTCCATTTATGTTCTAGGTTTTTCTCTGCCAGGCATAGAAACCGCCTGCCTGCGCATATCTCGCGGCTATTACGATTTAGTCGAGGAAAAGGAAATAGATGCTGTGAGCGATTTTGCCGAGCGTTTAACACACGACTGCTACATAGTTCAAGTTCCACGCATTCAGCCAAGGCAGAAAACTCCTTTGGACAGATTGCTTTCCGTATTTGAGCAGACGAATTTCATAGACAAAACCGAAGCGGACAAAACTTACGATTACCCCATAAGTGATGAGGGAGTGAAAGAGATAACGGATATTCTTCACTACATAAGCACCGACCCCAAAGCTCGCAAAGAGCTTGAAGATGAGCGTTACTATCGCCAGTATGTTGATGATACTTTTGGTGGGTTATATAGGGAGATAGAGAATAAGAATAGAGCAATAGCCAAAAAAGATGCCGAGCTTGCAGACAAGGATAATGTACTTGCGAACCAAGCTGCTGAACTTGCGGAGTTGAAGCGGAAATTGGAGAAATATGGGGGATAAATCAGCTATTTTTGCCTTTTTTCAAAAAAATGTTTATATTATATCAAAATATGACTTTTTTGCCATTTATCCCTAACTTGGAGAACACAAAATGAGAATAAATCTCAAAAAAATCGCGCTGGTGGCAAGCATTTTGCTTGCAAATGACTCGCACGGAATCAATAGCTCAGTCCGGAAGAATGGGATTTAAGATATAATTCCCAACAATACGATATGCAAATGGATAAAATGAAAACGGAGTATAAAAAAGTGCAAAAATGAAATTATTATTATTAGCTATTTTTTTATTTCTGCTTTCCTGTGCAAAGCAACCAAATCAGGATTTATACAAGGTTTTGGAAGAAATTTCCTGCCCGAATGAATCCGATTTTGGCGGCATAGGGGTTGGAGAAAACGAAACAGCGGCTTTGGTACAAGCTCGCTCAAATATGGCACAGGAACATTTCGCCGAGAAATTGAAATCCAGTGTTGATATTGACGGGCGAAATATAAATGGAGTGACAAGCACAAGCACTCACACAACCATAAACCAAAATGTAAAACTCATAAACTCAAGTGATGCCAAGCTCCATTACTCAAAAAGGCAGGGCGGGCAAATAGGCGTTATAGCCTGCATGAGCCGTGCCGATGCCGCCAAAGGCTTTTTGGAGCAGCAACGGCTTGTGACAGATTCCCTAGAAATGATTTCTGGCACTACCATAAACACGGAACACCCAAAGCATAAAAATGAGGCTTGGCAGAGAACACAAACGTATTATAATAATATTGTTGCAATACAGAATTTGCTGAATGGCTGGGGGGTTGCAAAGGCAGATTATTTTGATAAAGCAAGTGAAATTTATTCCAAAACAAGGGAAGATTACAAGAATTATTGCAGAAACGTAAAACTGCACTGGAACCCAGAACAGGAAAACATTTATTCTGAAATAGCCTTTTCCAAACTCTCCAGTGGCATAAAAATGGAAAAATCGCTTTGCAATGGCAAAGGTATTTCGCTCACTTACAAAGGTTCGGAACCTGAATGTTCGGTGAATTTCGGGCTTAACACCTGTTCTTACACTCATTCGCTTTCTTTGAACGCTTGTGATGGCACGGAATATACGCAACTAAAAAACGATGCGATGGGTGTACACCAAGAGCCCGATTTTGCCTTGAAGAAATTGCAGAACAATCTGAAATCAGCAGAATTCTGGAATCAATGGATACAGGAAATAAAGCAATGGAGTCCGCAATGCAAATAACACAATTTTTGTGGGGTTAGTCGTGAAAAAAAATCTTTTACTTCTTTTGGTACTTGCCATTAACACTTTTGCCCAGCAAATCTCGGTTGCCGTGTTGCCTTCCGATGGCGCAACACTCAATAGTGACGAACTTGAGGCTCTTACGGATAAAATGCGCGAGGCTGCTTTGAAGGTTTTGCCTACCAATGCCTTTGTTTTGCTAAAGCAGGATGTTGTTTTTAAGCGGCTTGGTGGAATGGAAAATTATATCAAGGAATGCGAGGAAAACAACTGCATAGTTAATTTAGGCAAAAAAGCGCAGGTTGAGTATGTTGCGAAGGCCAGTGTTGGCAAACTTGGCAACAAGATTAGGCTTAAGGTTGAGTTGTATAATGTACGTACCGAGGGGCTGTTAGGTATTTTAAGCGATGGGGAATCGGAAAATATTAAGGGCTTACTTGCCATTGTGGAGAAAAGGGTTCCTATCGAAGTGTTTAGCAAGATACCTGGGGCATCGGGAGGAAAACCGCCCACCGCCGCTATTGCCGGAGGCATAAGCGGTGTGCAAACCACAGGCGGTAATTACGAGCTAGATGGCGGGAAAAGTTATTTGGCGAATTTAAGTACTGAACCCTCCGGCGCGGTTTTGAGTTTTGACGGGTTACCCTCCAGCAGTTGTCCAAAAACGCCATGCAAGGCAGAACTTCGCGAAGGAAATGTACGCATTATAGCTGCGTTGGAGCAATACGAAAGGGCAGACACAACGGTATTCATAAAACAGAATAATCAGGGCATAGCTATAAAATTGAAGCCAAATTTCGGTGTTTTGGAAATAAAGCCAGCTTATTTGGATGGTATAGGTAGTGACAAGCCGTGGAATTTGTCAATAAACGATAAACTCTATTCATTACTCTATTCATTAGATAAAATCAATCTCTCCCCAAACAGATACAAGGTCAAACTGAATCATGAGTGCTACGATGTCATTGGCTTTGATGTAGGAATAAACAAGGGCAAGAGCGAGGTTTTTGATATAGCAAGCAAGATAGCATTAAAAAAAGGCGGTTTGATTTTGAGTGCAGAGCGCAATGGCGAGCCAACGAGCGAACCTGTTTTTGTAAATGGCAAGCTAGTTGGCGAAACGCCTTTTAGCGGTTCCGTTCCTTTGTGTGCCAAGGTGGAGATTGGCGAAGGCAAAGAAATGGTTGATGTGAATTTGAAACATAACGAAAAAGTCAAATACACACACAAAAGTACTGAATCTCAGGTAGGGAAATATTTAATAGATAGCAGGGACGGCAAGAAATATAAAATAGTTAAGATAGGAACGCAAACTTGGATGGCGGAGAATTTGAACTACGCAGGTCAAAATGACGATATAGGCTATTGTTTAGGCAAAGACCCAAAAAACTGCAAAAAATACGGGGCATTATACACTTGGGACGAAGCGATGAAAATTTGTCCTTCTGGTTGGCATTTGCCAAGCAAGGATGAATGGGAAACCCTTGTTGATTTCGCAGGCGGTGAAATAATTGCTGGAAAAAAGCTAAAAGCAAAAGGAGCATGGAGTGAGGGCGAATGTAAATACACAACAGAAGAAACAACCGGTCGCGGCAAAGTTACAGTTATAGAACACGATTATTGTGCCACGGACGAATTCGGTTTTTCGGCTCTGCCTGGTGAGCTATGCTATTCTCTTAATCCAGATTGCTATCGCGTTGCCAATTTTAGCGTAAGTGGCTACTTGTGGAGTAGCAGTCGCAGTTCGAATAGTATTTACAGTTTCAATATACATAAATATAACAAGTACTATCCCGATAATTCTGTGGTTTATCTCTCCGATAATCCGCGCGCCAGCCTCTCTATCTCTAAGAACAGTTTACTCTCAGTTCGTTGCCTTCAAGGTTCTGGTGAAACTAAAATCAGGAGGAATAATGAATAAATTATCTACAATCCAGATACTTGCGTTTTTAACCACCCTTGCCTTCTCCCAAAACGAGGCAGAGCAATACAACGCACACATAAAAGAAATGCAAGACCAGCGCGATGCGTATATAAAAGAAATGACCGAACAGCGAGATGCGTATATCAAAGAATATAGAGAATATCTAAAAAATCAATGGGATTCCTTCCGTAAAATCTCCGGCGTTTCCCTGCCAGCCTCACCAGATTCCCTAAAAATAAAAACAGTTGAAATTCCAAAAATAAAAGAAGACGATAACCCCAATATTGAAATTATAAATGCCTTGCTTAAACAGGGTGTAAATGAAAAACAAGCGGTAAATATAGCCTTAGAAATAATAGACAGCCTCGGCATAGATGCAATAAGGGAAGGGCAGAGCATAGGCATTGCCGCAGAGAAAAACAGAGAATCCAACCCTCTTGTTGTGAGCTATAAAATAGACTCAGAGGAAACTTCAACCTTATTGCAAAGCAAAACAGACGGATATAAGTATATTGAAAGCGGCAATAGAGCAGGCAAACCTAGCCGCTGTTCTTGGGCAAATTCCGAGTACAAATTTCCTTTAAAAAACTTTTGCCGAAAAACAAGTGCATTTGGAATGCGAGAACATCCGCTTTTGAAAAAGCCTCTAAAACACGATGGAATTGATTATGCAGCACCAAAGGGCACTGAAGTTTATGCAATGGCAAATGGCATAGTTGTGGAGAGTTCCTATACAGAAATAAATGGCAATTATGTGGCAATAAAACACCAAAACGGTATGTTAAGTTACTATCTTCATTTAAATGAAAAAGGAATTGGAAAGGGCAGCAATGTGGAGGCAGGTCAAGTGATTGGCAAAGTTGGCAGCACTGGGCGTAGCACAAGTCCTCATTTGCATTTTGCCATTATGAAAAATGGTGTGTGGGTGGATCCTGAAAGGGTGCTTTGATGGGGTGGATATGGCGATCATTAGAAACAGTGAGTTGTATAACCTTACAGAAGATAAGACAAAATTACTTTTTATGCTGCCAGACAGCGAAAAGACAGAGGAACTTTGCCTTGAAGCGATCAAGGATAAAGCCGAAGCAATTCGATATTTGCCACCAAAGTTACAAACAAAAGAATTTTACTTTAAAGCTGTTACGATTAATCCCTATGCGATTGATTATGTGCCACCAAATTGTCTAACTGATGAAATGCGGCGTATAGCAGTTAAGCCGAAAGACGAGTTGGTTGTATCAAAGTTCAAGATTTCGGAAATGTACGACCATAAAGCGGTAAAGCAGAATATATATGTGCCAAAAGCCTCAAAGCCTGAGCCGTGCCATAAAGAAGTTCAGCAGCTTAAAAATATGCCTGAAGATTTGGATATTTGTTTTAAAGCGGTTATGGATGATCTAGATAAGATTACATTTGTACCACATTCCATAAAAAAACTAATTGAAGAAGCTGTGGCAAAAAATATACCACCGAAAGAATTATGCCTTAAAAAAATTAGGGATGATGCTGAGTACATTAAAAAGATACCAACCATACTAAAGAAAGATGATTTCTATCTTGCTGCGGTTAAGGAAAATGGTCATGTGCTTCAATATGTACCTTATGAAAAAAAGAAAAAAAATTTTGAACTCTGCTATGAAGCGGTTAAGGAAGTAATTAAGAAAAATCCCCATAAGATTGATATAATTATTAGATATGTGCCTACGGACTTTCGCGAGGATATTAAGAAATTAATCGCCCAAAATGGTCAAGACGAGCAAGATGAAAAAAGTTAAATTCTACAAATCCCCTTTTTAAAGGCAAAATCTTAGCTTAAAATTAAAAAAATTACAAATTTTTAACTTTTTTTATCTTTTTTCAAAAAAAGTGTTTATATTATATCAAAACTTCCACCTATAAGGAGAAAATATGGACAAAGAAACATTTAAGCAGATTAAAGAAAAGTACGGAAAAGATGCCAGTTGGGCTATTTGGGATTCCGCTGGTGAGCATAAAGGTTACGAGCGTCATAAACATCTTGCCGACTGTGAAGATATCGAAAATAGAATAAACCCGAATATTGTACTCGTTGGTCTTAATCAATCTTTAGAAAGTCCAATTAAAGAAACTTTTAGCAATTTTCATCTTTTTGAAAATGATATTGTAACAACAGAAAAAGGTATTATAAATGAAAAAGGACTTGTTATGCATCCTATGGTAGTAGCTAATACTGACAATTTGATATACGCTATTAAAGGTACAGAATATGAAGGAGCTTATATGACGGATATAATAAAACATGAAACTGTAAAAGATAAAGTCAAAGACCTAGCTAACGCAGGAAATATTATTAGATATTTAAGAGAACATCCAGAAATAATAGAGAAAAATATAACAATATTTAAAGACGAGTTAGAACTTATCGGTTCAAAGAATCCATTGATAATAGCTTTAGGAGGTAATGTTCATAGGATTTTAAGTAGATACTTCATATGTATAAGAGGTTGGCACTATTCTCATTTTAGGTATAATCATAAGCCAGACGGCTATAGAACAGACTTTTGGAACGCTGTAAAAAACGGAGGCACTTCTACTGCTCATAGAGAGAGCAAGGTGGCTCACCACGCCCATTCCCCTAATGCGGCAAAGCCTGAATCTCAGTCTGGCACTTCCCCTGTCCCTCTCGATATATACCGGCCCGGCAGAAAAAACAGCGGATTTAGAAAGGTTTGGTATGACATAGAAAAGGAAGCTTTTGAAGCAGTACAATACGTGTTAAGTGAAGAATTTGGAGTGAATTCAGGATTTACAGTTACCCCATACACACAACCTGAAACTAAGAATTATATTAAAATCTGTCTTGATGACAGACCATTATGCTTTATCAATAATGTTTTGACTGGGGAGTCTTTGATTTCTATAGAACGCCAACGCCATGACATACCCACTACGACAATAATATCACCTAGTGATATATATAAGATTAAGGAATGGTTAAAAAAGGCAATGCTAATTGATTGGGGTATAAAAAACTAGCTAAAGCACCCCCGCCTACGGTTCAGCAATAGCCTGCCGATAATCGTAGTTCTCCAAAGCCTTCAACAACAACCCAGCTTCATAATTCTCTTTTCCCAAAACAAACTCAAGGCTTCTGGTTTTTGCATACCCAAAAGCCTCTTCAAAAAATCTTTCAAAGGGGTCTTTAACTCTTGGGTATTCTTCTATGGAATAATATTCTATATTTGCCATACTTGCCGCCATCTCCACAGCCGTTTCAATTCCTCCAAGGGTATCTGCAAGCCCAACGTTAATCGCTTGAGCACCAGCCCAAACCCTGCCTTGGCCAATTGAATCAAGAGATTCCTTGCTCATATTTCGCCCCTCTGCGCAACGGGACAAAAACGCGTCATAGCCACGTTCAACATAAGCCTGCAACATATTGAACTCGCCTTCGTTTAAGGGGCGTGCTGGCAAAATTCCTGCTCCCAAAAAAGGAATGCTTATCACTTGCTCGCCAAGCAGGGTATTTTTATTTGTGCCAATCCCATCGTAAGATGCACCCATTTTTTTGGCAAGTTTTTCGCCGCTTGGAAAAAGCCCGAAAATTCCAATTGAGCCGGTTAGGGTGGCAGGGGAGGCAACAATTTTATTCGCTCCGCAGGCAATATAATATCCGCCGCTTGCGGCAATAGAGCCAAAAGAAGCAATAACGGGTTTTTCCTTTGAAATCTCCCTTATGCTGTGCCAAATTTGGTCGGAAGCATAAGCCGAACCTCCACCGGAATTTACTCTGAAAACAATGGCTTTTACGGAGCTGTCTTTTTGCAGTTTTTTTAGCTCTTTTACATAAGCTTTTGCGGTGATTACCTCGCTGCTAGGATAAAGCCCTTCTTCTGCATCGCTAACAATGCTGCCTTCCGCATATAGAATGGCTATTTTGTCTTTGCTCATCTGGGGAATATCGTCTAGCATATCTATAACTTTTAGGAATTTCAAATCTTTGCTTTTTTCAATTCCAACCATTTCTTTTAATGAATTTTCAAAATCCGTTTTATATGCAAGCGAATCCACTAAGCCATATTTAACCAGATTTTCGGGTGCGGAAAATAACAGGTATTCGTCTGCATAGCGGTTTAGGGAATCTGTTGGAATGCCTCTGCTGCTGGAAATGGCGTTTAATATTTCTTTCCACAAAAGGTTTAAATAAACGCTTTTTTGTTCCCTGTCATTATGGCTCATTTTTTCCCCAGTATATGGCTCAACATAAGATTTATATGTTCCCACTTTAAAGGCTTGAACCTCAATGCCAATTTTATCAAAAATACCTTTGTGATATTGCTGCATTCCACCTAGCCCTTTAAAATCTAACATTCCAAGGGGGTTTAAAATAATTTTGTCTGCAACGGAAGCGGCGTAATAGGTTTTTTGCGAAACCATTTCTCCATAAGCAACTATAAATTTCCCACTGGTTTTAAAGTCTATAAGGGCATTTCTTATCTCTTGCATAGTGGCAGTGCCTGTTTGCGCAAAGCCGAGGTTTAAGTAAATGCCTTTTACCTTGTCGCTTTCTTTCGCATTTTTTATAGCTGCCAAAATATCGTTCAATCCCTGATTTCTAAGTCCAATATTGAAAAAAGCCAGAGACAATGGGTCGTAAATCTCTCTTTCGTTTATAATTCCTTTAAGGTTTATTTCTAAAATGGGCGAGTCTGCTGGAATTTTTTTGAAGTTTGAGCTGGTGATAAATACTATTGAAAGTATTGAAAACACAAACAAAAAAGACAATAAAACAAAAGCAAAAATTGTCCCCAACGCAGAAGCTGAGAATGTTTTGAGAAAATTTTTCATGAGACTAAAGTAGAAAATTTTGGGTTATCACCGCACCGTGAAGTCAACGCTGATGGGGGTGTTGCCTGTGAAATCGGTGATGAGTTTCCATTATCCGTTTTCGGGTTTTACGATTTTCCTCAAAGCTGTGTTCGCCGCAGGAGAGGGTTAGGGTGGTGGCGAGTGCTAGGGCGAGATGCTTTTTCATTGCTTTGCCTCTTTGTTTAGTTTTGTATGCAACGGACACTAACTGGTTCACTTTCCTTATTTAAGTCGAATCTGTCAATAGACTCGTGGTCGTGGATCATAGCCCAGCATTTGACAACGTCAGCATCACTCTCCGTAGCACTCCACCAGTAGCCGAGGCTGCCGACATATTCGAAATTATTGTTATAATCTTCGCCTTTGCCACCAGGCAGAGCCGCAAATCCGTAATTGTCTGTGCCGCTGCCATTGTTATTCCAGCCGCTTTTCGCTTTGAGTTTCTTCCCAGCAACTTTATCGCCACCTGCGAAATCCACAAGGGTCTGCCATTCTGCATTGCTAGGCAAATGCCAACCGCTAGGACAGGCTTTCTTAGCCGTTTCCCAGTCATAGAGACGACCATATTTTTGGCAGTTGGCAGGGTCAGCAAAATAGCATACGGAGTTGCCTATTTCTATGTTCAAGTTTTCTGCCATCCAAGTTTGGTTACCAATTTTGACGGTTTTGTAGGCAGGTCCGCCTATTTTTTTTACAGATACCAATAGGTTGAATCTTTGGCATTTGTCTTCGTTGAATGGGAATGGCTCTTCCATATACTTGTGAGTTACAGATACTTTGTCGCCTTTTTTTATGTCGTCTGGGGCGGTTCCGCTTAATGATAGTTTTTCGCCGCTTGGCAGGGTGAAGATACTCCACGCGAAGCCTTCGGGGTCGGAATCGTCATTTTCCAAGAATATGGCTTCTACCGTTTTGGGTGGTCCTTCTTTCTTGGGACAGCCTTCCTCTGCGCTTGGCTGGTTTTCGCTGGCGGTTTGCTTTTTCTCCTTTTCTTCGCAAGCGGCGAGGGTGAGCGTTATGGCAAGCACTAGGGCTGCCGTGAGTGCGAACTTTATTAGTTTGCTGTTCATTGTTTTGTTCTCCTTTGTTGAGGTTTTGGTTAATCCTTTATGCAACGAATACTGTATAGGCTACCCTTACCGCCGCCGTTGTACTGAACGGTCTCGCTGTTGTAGTGTATAAACCAGTAATAAACTTCGCTAGAACTATACTCCGTGCTACTCCACCAAAAGCAGCTGCTACCGACAAGGTTGAAACTACCATTGTGGGAATAGCCAACGCCGCTAGGCAGAGCCGAAAAGCCGAACTTGTCTGTGCCGTTGCCATTTTCGTTCCAACCGCTTTTTGCTTTCAAGTGTTTGCCAGCCGTTTCGCTATAATAAGGGCTTTCCGTTCCGCTTGTGCCATCTATATAATGCAACAGCTTATCCCATTCTGCATTGCTAGGCAATTTCCAACCGCTTGGGCAAGCCGTTTTAGCCGTTTCCCAGTTGTAAAGCCGTCCGTATTTTTGGCAGTTGGCGGGTTTGTCCTCATAGCACTTTGAGCCTTTCGCTTCGTAGTTTAGGTTTTCTGCCATCCAAGTTTGTGTGCCTATTTTGACGGTTTTGTAGGTTTTTTTGTCCCTGCTGTCGGTGAGGGTTGTCGCTGCTGCTTCTTGCGGTGGCGGTGCGGCGGCTGGCTCGGCGGTTTGGGTTTCCGCTGGGGTTTGTTTTTTCTCTTTGTCTTCGCAGGATAAGAGGGTGAGGGCAAGCCCTAAGGCTGCGGTGAGTGCTAACTTTGTTAGTTTTGTCTTGTTCATATAGATCTCCATTTAGGTTTTGAATTTAGAAATTCTGCTTCGGACAATTTTTCTATATTTCTATTATGCAAACTGCTACTGTTGAGAAAACTAAATCTGCAAAGCCTTGCAATAGGCTTATAGACCTCGGCAATGGGGTGATGTTTCCTGTGGAAAGTGATGAAGAAGCTAGTTTTGTTGAGTGGATGGTTGAGGAAGCCAAAGCTGGCAGGGCAAGTTTGCCTAAGAGGGCTCCGCAACCTATGGAAAGACCCGAATGGTTTGATACGGAACCCAAAATAAAACGTGAGGACTGGTGGTCTGATTACGAATATTCTCGTTCCGATAGATTTTAAATTATGACAATAAACTACTTTGATTCTTCGTTTTTGCTTACTATTTTGATGAATGAACCTCTGTCTGAGGAAGCTTTGAATGTTTGGCAAAGCAATAAAACTAGGGTGAGTTCTATTATGCTCCGATTTGAAGCAAATATTGTTTTGAGAAGAAATTATAGAAACAGAATGGATAAAGTAAGTAGTGATTGGCTTACGTCCAGACTGCAAGACCTCAATAAATTTTTGAATGACATTTTTTACATAGATATTACTGAAAATTTTGAAAATTCTGTATCCAATAACTATGATATTTTGTCTAAATGCAAAAGTTTGGATGCAATTCACATAGCTACTGCACTTGACATAAGCGAAAAATACGGCAGGAGCGAAATTTGCATTTGTTCCTTTGACAAGAATATGCTCAAAGTGGCAAAAGAATTCGGGTTTGAGACTAATTAGCATTTGGTTAATCCTTTATGCAACGGACATTATGCAAGTGATCAATCCTGTGGAATACGTTGCCTACGTCCTCTCTGTCGTTGTGCATATCCATAACGTAGGC
>Ga0268262_10000796_pt1 | contig 40928 bp, 23 predicted proteins | sample TergutNc150P3_FD_190354 | JGI IMG/M metagenome (GOLD analysis project Ga0268262, IMG submission 190354) | Nasutitermes corniger P3 segment gut microbial community from laboratory colony in Florida, USA - Nc150 P3 (SPAdes) (version 2) | ecosystem: Host-associated > Arthropoda: Insects >...
GCTCGGCGGCGCTTTCGGCTTCCGATCTGGCTGTTAACGTTTTCGGGCCTGTCGCCTCTAACCCCTCTCTGGCCGCGCGCTATGCCGCGCCGGAGGTTACGGCGGCGTACTCTTCTTACTACGGCGGCGCGTTCAGCGCCTCGGCCCTTAATTATACCGGCGGGGCGGGTGAGGGCGGCGGGGTCAGCGTCACGGTCGCCTACCTCCTTATACCGGGAATAGAGGACACTCGCGGCGTCGACGTCGGCGCGCTTGACGACGGCGATATCAAGGCCTTCTCCGCCTCGGACGTGTGGGTTCGCGCGGCCTACGGTCACGGGTTCAAAACGGCGGGCGCGGATTACTACGCCGGCGCGGCGGCGACGTTCCGGCGGCGCGGCATAGACGAGGCCTCCGCTTACGGCATCGGCGCCGACCTCGGCGTCACGGCCTCTTTCAAGAAGCCCTCCCTCTGCGCCGCGCTCCTTTGGGAGAACGTGCGCTACAGCGCCGTTAAGTGGAAGGGGTACACGGAGGAGGTGCCGCAGCATTTGCGCGCGAGCTTGGCGTTCGAGCGCAGCGACCCGTACATCTACGGTCGCATAGCGCTCTTTTATACGTCGCCGGATCTGTTTTTTAACGAGGGGATAAACGCCCAGGACGAGATAGGGGACAGGGAGGAGAGCCGCTCGCCGGCGGCGCGGACGCTCTCCGACGGGGCCGGCATCCTGTTCACGGCCGGCCGCTACGGCGTAGAATACACGATAATGAACACGCTGTCGCTGCGGGCGGGCTTCAACAGCGACGGGTACACGCTCGGGGCGGGGCTGACCTTGTTAGACGGACGCGCCGGCGCCGACGTCTGCTACATCGGCCACGAGCTGGCGGGGACGGTGAAGGTCAGCGTTACGTATAGGTGGAAAGAAGAGAATAAGTGAGTCAAAGGATGTCTGAACTAGGATTATTAGGATTAAGAAAAAGATTATAGGATTAAAAACACTTCATTACTTTATTGAAAGGATAGAAGTGCCATGATAAAGATAGGGCGTTTTACTGTTGTCAGCGTCATCCTTTTGACGGTTTTGTTGTTTGAGTGCGGTCCGGGCCCGAAAGTGTTCGCGCAGCGTATGAACAGCAGCGACGTTAAGGTGCGCCGCGAGGCCGCCAAGGAGCTGCGCGGGCAGCCGCGCGACTCCCGGCTCGTTCCTATCATCCTGCAGGCTTGCCGCGACCCTGACGTGGACGTGCGCGTGTACGGCTACTACGCGATAGGCCGTGTCGACGCCCGCGCCGAGGGTGTTGTGAGCGCGCTGATAGACGGGATGATCGACACGTCGGTTCAGATCCGCCGCGCCGTGACCTCGTCTATGGGGTCGCTCGACCCGTTCCCCAACACCTGCCTGCCGCACTTGGTCAAGCTGCTCATAGATCCCGACGAAAAGACCAGAAAACTGGCTTTCGCGGCGGTCTCCGACATGGGGCGCGACGCCATGGGGTCGCTTATACGCAACATAGACTCCAAAAACGACAAAATGCGGCTCGCGGTTATCAACGTGATGGCCCAGATAGGGGAGCCGGCGAAGTCCGCGCTGCCTAAACTGCGGCAGATAGCCCGCGAAGACCCGGACGAGGCGATGCGGTCGGCGGCGGAGAAAGCGGTAAAATTTATTGAGAATTAGGGTATAGATTGACTTTTTAAAGAGAACCAATTATTTTAGTTTAATAGGAGGAGGTTTGGGTCAATATGATGAAGACAGAGACAGGAAAAAGCCCGTTTACACGGCGGCCGAGGTCGAAATCAATTATACCGTACGCGCTTTCCGCCGTATTGGCATTATCCGTCGCGGGCCTTTCGTTTGCGGAGGTTCCCCCTTGGGAGAGGCTGATGGAGCCTGCCGAGCCTGACACGGAGGCGATAAAGAGGGCCGCCGAGGAGGCGGCCAAGCCCAAACCCGCCCCCGAACCGGCGCCGCAGCCAAGCGCTTCCAACAAGAAGGAGCAGGAGAAGAGGGAGAGAGAGAAGCGGGAGGCGGAGAAGAGAGAGCAGGAGAGGGTAGAGAGAGAAAAGAAAGAGGCGGATAAGAAAGAGCAGAAGAGGATAGAAAAAGAGAAGAAAGAGGCCGAGAAAAAAGAGCAGGAGAGGCTGAAGAAGGAGAAGAAGGAGCAGGAGAAGAGGGATAAGGAGAAGAAGGCTCAGGAAAAGAAGGCCGGCGGAGCCGCCGCGAGCGTCCCGGCGCCCGCCGCCGCTGAAGCGCCGGCGCAGCCCGAACCGGCCAAGCCCGTGCAGCCTGCCGAGTCGAAAAAACAGCCTGAACCGGCCAAGCCCGAGCCTGTCAAGCCCGACGCGCCCGCGAAGCCAGCCGAACCGGTCAAGCCCGAACCGGCCGCGAAGCCCGCCGAACCGGCCAAGTCCGAGCCTGTCAAGCCCGAACCGGCCGCGAAACCCGCCGAGCCTGCCAAATCCGAACCGGTCAAGCCCGAACCGGCCGCGAAGCCAGCCGAACCGGTCAAGACGGAACCTGTCAAACCCGAGCCGGCCGCAAAGCCCGCCGAGCCGGCCAAGTCGGAACCTGCCAAGCCCGACGCGTCCGCGAAGCCCGCCGAGCCTGCCAAATCCGAACCGGTTAAGCCTGAGGCGCCCAAACCGGCAGAACCCGCCAAGACGGAACCGGCGCCGTCCAAACCCGCCGAACCCGCCAAGTCGGAGGCGGCTCCCAAACCGTCTGAACCCGCAAAGTCCGACGCGGCGTCCAAGCCGGCCGAACCGGCCAAAGCGGACGCGGCGCACAAACCGGCCGAACCCGCAAAAGCCGCGGAACCGGCGAAGCCTGCCAAGGCGTCGACCAAATCATCCGAGCCGGTTTCACCCGCCCCCGTCGCTTCTGAGCCGTCCGCGCCGGAGACCGAGCCGTCTGCGGTTGACGGCGGTACGGATCAGGAAGGGCCGAAGAGCGAGCCGGTCCGCCGCAGGAACAAGCAGTCCGCGTCCGGTTCGGTTTTAGAGACGGGCAAAATGCGCCTAGGCATACGTGCCGCGCTGGGTATCGGCGGGCTTGGGGGGCATCAGCCGGCCTATCTAGATGTTGAAGTTGGCGAAGTTAGCGAAAAATTGAGCAAATCCGACGTATTTTATGAATTGGATGATAACAACAAACCTGTTTACCTCCACGTTTACAATGACAATAAGGTAGAACTAGGTTCCTCGCTCAGCGGCGGAGTCAGCCTGATTATGCTGAATCGGATAAACGATCTTCTAAGCCTGTCTTGCGAATTGCAATACTCGTTTTACGTAGCGAGCGGGAATATTTTGGATGATAAAGCAAAGGTGTCAAAATGGCCGATGAGCGAAGTTAATGTGGAACTGCACTATTTAGAGATCCCGGTGCTGCTCCGCATAAACGCCGAGGAGGCGCTCGGTTTCCCGATTTACGGGGAGGTAGGCCCGCAGTTCGGTTTCAACGTCTACGCCAGAAGAACGGAGTGCGAAGACAACGCTTTGAAAATATACAAGCCGAACAGCGACATCTTCGCGATAGGCCCCGTTATCGGCGCCGGTATCGATTTAGACCGAATTAACATAGGCCTGCGGACGTATTTCGGGTTGACGACGTACCAAGAGCTGGACGGGGGAAGGCCGTGGTCAATTACGCTGGGCTTGACATCGTTCTTTTAAAGTCAAAAGCTTTAAAAGCCTAAAGGCTTTTAATAAAGTCAAAGTCAAGTTCTTTTTTAGACGAAAGGCTTCGCCTTTCATAGGATATGCGGGGCTAAACCCCGCATATAAAGTCAACATCAACGTCCCCTTCGACTCCGCTCAGGGGACTAAAAGGTCACTGAGCGAAAGATAAAGTCAAAAGGTCACTGAGCGAAGTCGAAGTGCCCTTTTGACTTTGATTTTGACGTTATATGCGGGGTTTAGCCCCGCATATCCTATGAAAGGCGCGTAGCGCCTTTCGTCTGAAAATGATTTTAAAGATTTTGATTTTAAGATTTTGATTTTAAGGAGCCCAAATCTCAATGTCTTTCACCCCCGTCATTCCGTACGCCTATCTGCTATCAGGCTTCGTAGTCTTGTATTTCGGCGCGGAGTGGCTTGTGGGCGCTAGCGCGCGCCTTGCCGTCCGTTTCGGGGTCAAGCCTTTGCTCGTGGGCGTGACCATTGTGGCTATGGGCACGAGCGCCCCGGAGTTCGTGGTGAGCGTGATGGCGGCGCACAACGGCGTCGGCGGCATTGCCGTGGGAAACGTGGTCGGGTCCAACATCTGCAACACCGCTCTGGTTCTCGGACTCTCGGCTCTGATATGCCCTATACTTGTGTCTAAGCAGTTCTTCAAGTTTGACATACCGGTACTGATAGGCGCCTCTTTTTTGGGGTGGTATTTTCTGAATGACGGCGTGATACAAGTTTGGGAGGGCGTAGTGATTCTGGCGCTCTTCGCCGGATACATGACCTACAATATCGCCAATGCGAAGACGGAGAGCGGCGGCGACGCGGAGGCGGCCGTCGCGGACGGTAAAAAAGTCTCGGTCGTCAAGAACGCGCTGCTCGTGCTGCTGGGCTTGGGAATGCTCATGGGCGGCGCGAATCTCTTGGTCAAAGGCGCCGTGGAAATAGCCGCGAGCTTCGGCATGAGCAAAGCGGTCATAGGGCTGACGATAGTGGCTTTCGGCACAAGCCTGCCGGAGCTCGCAACATCGGTGGTGGCCGCGCTCAGGAAGCACAACGACATAGCGATCGGAAACGTGGTCGGCTCCAACTTATTCAATATTCTTTGCATCCTAGGCGTCGTAGGCGCTATGGGCCCGGTTAATACGGTCGGCGCCGGCGAAGACCGGGGCGTGGAGTTTAACGACCTGATGATCATGTCGCTTATAAATTTCGTACTATTGACACCGCTGATAGCGAAACGTAAATTAAATAGGTGGATAGGCGGCTTGCTGACGGGGACTTACGCGGCGTATTTGCTGATGCTGGCGCTGCATATATTCTGATATTGGAGACAATTATCTTGACGATAACAGCGGTTTTAGGCAAAAGCGCGATAACCCAAATAGTCTTCGCCCTCGGTATGCTGATGGTGATAGGCGACTTCGCCGCCACGCTATTCACCATAGCCTACCAGCGGTTTATCTACAAGAAGCGCCGCGCCTCTTACGATCCCGCATATACCCCTTTTTGCAGTATCGTTGTACCTTGTAAAGGCGTTCCCAAGAATTTCGGCGACAACCTCCGCGGATTCCTGCAGTTCGATTACCCCGATTACGAAGTCATATACGTTACCGAGAGCGCGGACGACGACGCCGTGCCGGAGATTAAGAAGATACTTTCGGAGGATAGCCGCGCCAAGTTTGCCGTGGCCGGTCTCTCCGAGCGGAACGCTCAGAAGAACCACAATATGCTGGCGGCGCTGCGCGAGGCGCGCCCCGATTCGGAGGTCTTTGTCTTCGCCGACTCCGACATCAAGCCGGGCGTCCGCTGGCTTAGAGAGATAGTGCTGCCGCTCCAGAGCGATAAAGTCACCGTGACGACCGGCTTCCGCTGGCTCCTCCCGGCCAAGGGCACAATAGGGGAGCTTTGCCACGCCTACGTCAACATCTTCATCTACACCTGCTTCTGCACGGCGAGTTACGTGGGCGGGGTGGGCCTTTGGGGCGGCACCATGGCCGTCAGGCGGCGGGATTACGAGGAGCTGGGCGTGGAAAAGGCGTGGAGCCGCGCCGCCGTGGACGACATGAGCCTCTCCGCGCTGGCGCTCAAAAACAGGCGCAAAGCAGTGGTGGTCGCCGATTGCATCACGAAGAGCGACGACCTCCTGCCCACGATGGGCGCGACCGTCTCGTGGTTCGAGCGGCAGATCATGTACCTCAAGTCCTACCAGCGGGTTCTGTGGGTCTTTCCGGCGCTGCCGATGGCGCTGCTAGCCGGGTGGCTCATACTGCTCCTGCCCTACGCGGCCTTCGCGCCGTATATCATAACCGAGCCCACGACCTTTATGGAACAAGGCGGCGGCGCGTCGCTGATATTCATACTCGGCCACACAGCCGTGGCGATGCTCTACCCCGCGCTAGGCAAGATGCCGTTCTTCGGCCGCTTTTTGCTCTTCCAGCCGGTTCTCAGGCTGGCGCAGATGGCCTCGTATTTGAAGACGTGGGCTACAAGGACTATCACTTGGGCCGGGATCAGATACAAGCTGGACTTTAAGGGCGATGTCCGCGAGATAGACAGGGGAGGCGGTTGAATGCGCTGCGCCGTCTTCGCCTCCGGCAACGGAAGCAACTTCCAGACCCTGTTAGACCGCCGCGCCTCCGGCGACCTCATACACGCCGACTTCGTTTTGATGGTCGGCAACAACAGCAAAGCCGGAGCGTTCGACAGAGCGCGGGCTCACGGAATACCTACGCTGCACATAGCCCCCTCGCGCTTCCCGACCGAGGAAGCCTACGCCGAACGCCTCTCGTCGGCCCTAAAAGAGGCCGGGGTTGAACTGATAACGCTGGCCGGATACATGAAAAAGCTCCCCCCCGCCATAGTAGCCCTGTACCGAAACCGCATACTGAACATCCACCCCGCCCTCCTTCCCGCTTTCGGCGGCCAAGGTATGTACGGCTCGAACGTCCACAAAGCGGTGATAGACTACGGCGCCAAAGTCTCCGGCGTGACAGTGCATTTCGTAGACGACGAGTACGACCACGGCCCGGTCATCCTGCAAAAAGCCGTCCCGGTATTGGATGATGATAATGAACAAACCCTCGCCGCCCGTGTGCTGCAAGCCGAACACGAGTGCTATTGGCAAGCGGTGGAAGCTGTGGCGGCCGGGAGGATAAAAATTATTGAACGACGTGTTATACGGTGTTGATGTTGACGTTGACTTTATATGCGGGGTTTATCCCCGCATATCCTATGAAAGGCGCGTAGCGCCTTTCGTCTAAAAAAGAATTTGACTTTAAAGAATTTGATTTTAAAGATTTTGACCTTTGGCTTTTACTATGCAAAATCTAAAAAATTTAACGTTACCCCAGCTTGAAGACTTCGTCCTTTCTATAGGCGAACAGCGTTTCCGCGCTAAACAGATCTTTAAGTGGATGTACCAAAAGCGCCTCCCCGACTTCTCCGAAATGACCAACATGCCCAAGACCCTGCGCGCCGCCCTCTCCGAACACGCCACCATCGCCAAGCTAACCCCCGTCCGAACCCTAGAATCCTCCGCCGGCGACGCCGTTAAGTTCGCCTTTGCTCTCAATGATGATCCAGACACCGCCGGCTATGCCGTCGAAAGCGTCCTTCTTATAGACGGCGAGCGCCGCACCGCCTGCCTCTCCTCCCAGCTCGGCTGCGGCCTAGGCTGCGCCTTCTGCGAGACGGCCAAGCTGGGCTTCATCCGCAACCTCGCGCCCTCCGAAATTCTGGGGCAGCTGATCGGCATGAACGACTACCAAGCCGCCCGCGGCGACAGGGTCGTGACCAATGTCGTCTTCATGGGGATGGGCGAGGCGCTCAGCAACTACGAGAGCTTCATGACCGCCCTCTCCGTGATAATGCACGAGGAGGCCTTCAACTTGGGCGCCCGGCGGATCACCGTCTCCACGGCTGGCGTCGTGCCGAGCGTGGAGAGGCTGATGGGCGAGGGTTTGACGATAGGCCTGGCCATATCGCTAAACGCGTGGAACGACGTTATGCGCGGCGAACTCATGCCGATCAACAAGAAGTACCCCATAGCGGCCTTGGTCGACGTCGCAAAACGCTACTATAGCCGGACGGGCAGGCGGGTCACTTTCGAATATGTGCTGATAGAGGGCAAAACCGATACTCCTGAGGCGGCGGAGGCGCTTTCCGGGCTTCTGGGCGGTTTTCCGTGCAAGGTGAACCTGATACCGGTGAACCCGGTCGATCCCGATATGGCGGCGCCTGACGACGGCGCGGTTCAGAGGTTCGCCGACGCGCTGTACGGGCGGGGGCTGGCGGCGACGGTCAGGAAGAGCCGCGGGCGGGACGTCTTCGGGGCCTGCGGGCAGCTGACGGCGGAGCTGATAAAGTCAAATTATTAAATTCAAAAAAATATTTTTTTTCCGCCACCCCATACCGAAAATGATTATATTAAAATATAATATTGTACACCGCCGCGCGGCGGGGTGCTTTGTCGTTTTTTGGCGCGATATTTTAGGGATATTATATCAATACGGTCAATAATAGCTAAATTAACGGCGTAATCGTTATGCCGCTGTGCGGCCGAATGACGATAGTTGTTGCATTGCGGCTGTTTTGGTGTTATAATATAATAATTGTTGTGACGGTGAAAATAACTATAATAATGTAATAAACGATTACGGGGAGGCCTGTTATGAGGACGAAATGCGGAAAAACGCTGTCGGCCGCCGCTTTTGCGGCGCTGGTTTTCGGGGTTTTGGTTATGGCCGGGGGCGCGTCCGCCCAGGTCAAGGTCGGGGTGACGTTCTACGACTTCCGCTCGAACCGGTCGAACCCTGAGTTTGAGCAGCCGCACAAAGGCGGGGTGTCTAAGGGCATGGTGGCGAGCACGCTTGACGCCGATAACAAGCCGACGCTGGGTCCCAGCCCTATGCGGAACTACGGAATCCAGCATTGGTTCAGGGATTGGAATACCTACACCGCCGGGCCGTACTCCAAGGGCAAGAACATCGCGCCCAAATACGACCCGACCACGGCCATCGGCACCAACGCGACGACGAATTGGGACACCGAAAATAAGGCGAACGTCGTGCTCTTGGATGAGTTCGCGAACGTCGGCCACGACACGTCGTTCAAGAACATAGTCATTAAGGACAGTTTGGAATTTACGCCGGTTCGCGGCTCTCAAGATATGTACGAGTTCAGCAGAGAGGGCAGAGACGACGGTACCGGAAACAGCTTCTTCTATTTGGATAACCGCGGTTTCGGGAATGAGAGCCGCTCGCATAATTACTCGTTCACCATGGAGATGGTGTTCGATTTTCAGGCCAAGAAGGGTATGGTGTTCAATTTCAGGGGCGACGACGACGTGTGGGTGTTCATAGACAAGAATCTTGTGCTTGACATAGGCGGAATACATGGGGCGCAGAGCGATAATTTCAGCTTAGACAAAGTCTTGTCCGCTGACGAAATGGGCAAGACCCATACGTTGCGCGTCTTCTACGCCGAGCGCCACACGAACGGGTCGAACATCCTCATTTCGACCAATATCGTGGCCCCGCCCTCCGGCGTGGGCATAAGCACGGAGAACAACACCAGCGATAAAGTCGTCAGCGGCTCCGGCGGGTCGTTTGATAAGGCGGCAGACTCGACGCGCACCTTGTACAGCGTGGTCTACGACGATAACAAAAATCCGATGGATACGAGCAAGTACAATTGCGCGAACGTTACGTGGACGATAAACGGCGTGTTCGCCGGCACGGGATGCAGCATCCAAGTCAAGGACTCGGTGGTGAGAGCCGAGGGCGTAAAGATAGAGGTGACCTACAAAGACCCCGACGCCGGCACCCTCAAAGGCGAGACCAAGATGAACGTGAAGGCCCTGCCGCCAGTCGCTATACACATCCAGCGCGACTCGCTGCCCAAACCCTCCACCACCGCGCCTAAGAACAGAAGCGACGACATATACTTCGGCCCCGGCGACAGCGAAATCAGGGTTTACGCCGTTCTGCGGGACAAGTACGGCAATTTCGCCGGATACGCAGTGAAAAAGAGCGGCGGCAGCAACGATTGGGGGGCCGACGCGGACGCGCAGTGGAAGAGCGACGACGAAGCCGTGGCCAAAATATCCTCGGCCACGGGTAAAAGCGCCCTCATCGTCAAGCAGTTTGAGGGAGAAGGCGACAAGGGCAACCTGATAGTCTCATATAACGCTTGCTGGACCGAACGCTCGGGGAAAGTGTGCGTCACCCTCTCCGACACGGTCGCGGTGGGCAGCAAGAGCGAAGGCCAGATAGCCATAGGCCCCAACCCGTTCGTGAACGGCCCGTCCGGGAAATCGATCGGCGACGCTTTCAAGAACTCGAAAGTATTGGAATTCTACAAGGACGCGATAACCGAGGCCGGCGGCGAGAGCGCCAAAGGCGTGCTGATTTCGGTGAACGCGCCCAATCCCATAGACGGAAAGAAAAGCGCTGACGGAAAAGAGCGCTACGGCAAAGTCGTCATATACGACGCGGTGGGCAACGTGGTAAGAACGGAGACCCTCTACAGGTCTAACGGGGCGAGAAGCTCCTACGGATACGTCTGGGACGGAAAGAACACGAACGGCAGATACGTGGGGCCGGGAGCGTACTTGGTGCGCGTGTCGGGCACGGTCAAGGGCGAGACGTTTAAGTACCAGAGGATGGTCGGGGTAAAGAAATGACGGATCAGGAGCTGAAGGATTTGGTCGCGAGCCTTGCCGATGATCGCAAGAAATCTCGCGAGGAATTCGACCGGCGGATGGAAGAAACCGCCCGGGTAATGGAAGAAACCGTTCGGGTAATGGAAGAACTCGGGCGCAAAGTAGACAAAGTCTGCGGCAAGGTCGGCGGGACAGATGAAAGCCGTTCTAGTTTGGATAAGGTAATGGAAGAACTCGGACGTAAAGTAGACAAAGTCTGCGGCAAGATGGGCGGGATAGACGAAAACCTCGGCCACCATGCCGAACAGTTCTTTCAGGACGTGTTCGAAAGAAAAAGGGAATTCGGCGGGATAAAGTACCCAGAAGTGATTCCTAACTTCGGACGCAACGACAATATCGGAAAAATAGAAATCGACGTAGCGATGTTTAACGGAAGCTCAGTGGCCCTGATCGAAGTGAAAAACAGGATACACCCGGACTTCGTAACGGAATTCGTGCAAGAACGCGTTAAAAAATTTAAGGAGCTGTACCCTCAATACAACGATTGCAATATATATCTCGGTATAGCCGGCTTCTCTTTTGACGATAAGGTATTAATAAGGGCGAAAGAGAACGGTATCGGTATCGTAAAACAGGCCGGAGACAGCGTTGAAATTGAGGCGGAGAACCTGAAGGCGTATTGATGTTGACGTCGTAGAGACGCGATTTATCGCATCTCCGTATAAATATAAATATACAATATAAAGAACAATTAATTAAGGAGGGTATCAAAATGACCGCTTTATTTACGAAAGCCGGACGAGTTAGCGCATTTGCGGCGCTGCTTGTGGTCGCCGTCGCCGCGGGGGCGTTCGCGCAGAACGGGAAGAGGAAGACGCCGGGGTCGGATATTTGCGTGGCGAAGAAGATGGCGGACTATGAGGACGCGAACTATGACGGCATACAAAAGGCCGTCAACGCGGCTAGGCCGGGGCAGGTTATTGAGATACTTGATACGGAGACGTATGAAGAACAGGTGACGATTGACGGGCGGGATAAAAGCCCTTGGATCGGCTCGCAGACTGTGGGGAAGAACGGGATAACCATCAGGTACGTTCCGCCGGGAGGGGCTAAAGCGGCTTGGAACCATCCGAGGCCTACTATAAAGTATAGGGATATAACCAATACGCACCCGCAAAATAATACGGAGGCTAAACGGGATAACGAATTGACCGGAGCCGGTAACTTTGAGACTAACGGGGCGTTGCGCATTTTACGGGCCAAGAACGTCACAATTGAGGGTATCGCGGTTGACGGGGGAGGCCCGTTTGCTTTTGGAGCGACAGGCGTATGGTGCGATAAGAACGGCGGGAATTGCAATCCGCTGTTTCACGGAAACGCCGCTATAACGCTTGCGGTGGCGGGGCAGGTTACAATCAGGGATTGCGACCTCAAGAACGCGTATTTCGGAATAAACATAAAAGATAGAAACACGGGCGGCGTTTTCGGAAATCCGAACGTGGCGGACCAAGACACTACCGTTCCGCTCTCCAATTTCGGTTTGGTGGGCGGACATCTCTTTGAGTACAACAAGATAAACAATAACGTGGTGGGTTTGTTCTTTGAGTCGGCGTGGGATTTGGGGTCTACCGTACGTTATAACCTTATTTATGGCAACAAGATAGCTAATCAGCCGAATATTGCGAGTTTGCCGGAACCGAACAACCAAAACGCCGGAGCGTTCATGTTTAAGGATATGTATCTCTCGCCGGTGGCGATTTATAACAATACGTTGTACGATAATTCCGGAAACTTCTGCGGCCATTGGCAGGCCGGAGGGCAGCACTTGGTTTTCAACAATATATTCAGCAAATCAAGGCCTAGCGAGAATAAAGGCAACGACCACATGTCGATGGACGGAAAATTCCCCTTCCGTATGTACCACTGCGTTTTTTCCACCGACTCGTCCTACCTGCAATTACAGCGGCAGGATAATTATTGCAGCAGCAACCCGGAGACGCCGGGCGGGCGCTTTGTGGCCGACCTGCGGTTTCAGGGGACCGGTTTCGCCAATCCTACAAGGCAAAGGGTGAACGTGAGTACTTGCAACAACGGCAACACTCCGTCCGGTCAAACGCAGGGGCAAGATATGGTGCTGCCGGGCGCGTTGATTGCGGGATTGGGTCAAGGAAATACCGTCGCCACGCCGTTTTCAAGCAAAGCGAATATCCGCTGGCTGCAGACGGAAGGGCTTGGCGGGGCGTGGAGCGAATTGCTGCCTTCGCTTTTCAAGTCTCTGAGACCGGCGGACGCGGATTTTCTCGTACCCGATTGGGAAAATAAAGCCGTCCAAAATTATATAAAGAACAAGGGCTGGCCGGACGCCGGCATCCGCAACAACGACGGCAGTATCGCCGATTTGGGCGCCATACCCTCAACGGGCGAACGCCAGACGACCGTGGCGAGGATTTTGCCCACGGCCGTGGTTCTCTTGAGCGGGGGCGGGGCCAACGCCGCCGCCAATTTCTCGTTGAAAGTTGACAACGGCACCCTGAACAATCCTAAAATAAAGTTATTGAGGTGGATCGCCCCTATACCTACAAACACATTGGAGAACGAGGGCGTGGCATCCACGACAGATCCGACGGGCGGAAACTGGCCGTCGAGGATGAGACCCGTTGCGGCCGCCGCTTGCACCAGCGCCATCAACAACACGTCGGCGGTGAAAATCGGCAATAACTCGTTTAACTTCACGACCGGAAAGAGTGTTGTCCCAAAGTACGGTTTCTTTGAGATAATAGTGGAGGGCACCGACGCGAACGGAAAAACAGTCACCTCCGACATAGGCTTCCTCCCCTACCGTGAGCTGCAGTACTTCTTAGATATAACGGTGTATGACGGAAGCACCGCGGTTACAACGGTAAAAGCGGGCCAGACGTACCGGCTTCATGTCGAGAGGCGCTGCGCTTCAGGCGTCAGCCCGTGCCCCACCACCGTCAACGAATTGACGTATACTCTCCAATCCGGACCGACGGCGTTTATGCGCTTTGCCGCAAACGGAGATACGCTCAGTTATGAAAAGAACGTGACGTTCGCAAAGGATTACAGCATCTACTTCAGCCGCGCCGGCGACGAGACTATATTCGCCTCGGGGCTTTACGTGAGCGGCAGCAATCGGGCGACGTTCATAGGCACCAAAGATATTATCGTGCGTCCCGGAGATCCGGCTAAAGCGGTCTTCACGGATCCTATTCCCGTAAGTCAATTGGGTACCGCTCCCGCCCCGGTTATAAACCGCGGCGTGGATAGGGAGGTTAAGGTCGAGGTTCAAGACAAATTCGGCAACGCCGTAGACCAAGCCGTTCAGGTCACCGTCGCGTCCAGCGACATCAAAATCGGCGACGTGGGCGCCTCCGCGGCCGCTATGAATACTAAGGCCGCCAGCACCGACCCGAAGACCGGCGTCGTCACGTTTATCGCGAAAGTGACCAACGGCGCGACCGGGCAGACTTTCGACATGACCGCCACTCTCGCCGGTATAACGCAGAACGACAAAGACAACATAGGCCGTCTGCGTCTTGGCCGCGCCCTAGACCGTCTCGAAGTATTCTACAGCGACACCGCTAAGTCCGTCAGTAAACCCGATAAGTGGGCTGATTACTACGACCCTTCCGTAAAGATAGAGGGCAACGTCGGCGATTGGTTCTTGATAACCGTAAAGGTCTTGGTCGGCGACACTGTCAACACCGGGCGTCCGAATCAGTTTATATTGGTAAGTCCGGGCGACGAGAATTTGATATTCAGTTCTACCAGGGGCGGGGCGGCTGAAACGATATTTGCGCTTAACGGCGGCGTCGCGAAGTTTTGGGTGAGCACCGCGCCCGGCACCAGCAGGGATGTCAGCGACGCCGTCCTGACCGTTTACGCGTTGCGTTCTAAAGACGCCGAGGATTTTGACCAGTCTATTCAGTCGGGCGGCCGCGGCGACATAAACTTCAGAAAGCTTTCCACCTCCATAGACTACGCGGTGGTTTACGGCGACGGGCAGGGGCGTCCTGAGAGCGTGGTGGTGAAATATAAGGATGGCGGCGCTTCGCTCACCGACCCTGGGGCTAAGCCGAGCAAGGTGACGCTGAATTGGGGCGGGGTTGTTTTGACGGCGTCGTCTGTAGATGTTGTGGACGGCACTACGCTTCGCGCCGCGTTTACGGGAGGGGCGCGGCCCACGGGATATACGTCCATATCCGGGTTGGGGAGCGGTCTTGTGGAGGTGACGGGCGGCGTGGGCGGGGCCGAAGCGGTTGAGAAGTCGTTTGACGTGTTTGACGGGATCGGCCCGATATTGGCCAACGGCGGCACCAATGACGGCGCGGGCGAACGCGGCCCGGTTATTGTTGAGAACTTGGACGGCAGAGGGGTTGATACGATCACTATAATATTATCCGAGGAGATACGCGATCCGGCCAAATTTAAGACGCTCCTTTATGCGGCGGGTCCCGGAGAGCCTGCGGAGGCGGCCGCCGGGATTAAGCTCAATGTGATCAGCGCGACCTCCGTAGACGGCCGTACCTACAGGCTGGAGGTTACTCACACTGCCGACGGGCCCGCTCCGGGCGGCTGGATAAGGCTCGATCCGAGCAACTCCGACGGTGTCGTTGCCGACGTGGCGAATAAGCAGTCGATGGGCACTGTGGATGACAACAAACCGCACGAGGCCAACCGCTGGGCGCAGTTGAAGCTGCAGGAGCTGGCGCCGGAAATCAAAACCGCTTATTACACCGGCGACGCCTCTAAGGGTAAGCCTGACTTCGCATACTTGGTGTTCAACAAAAAGGTTGAACCGGACAAGTGGTTCACGGGGGGGACGGTCAGCTTCAACGGCAGCAGCGCCGTCGCGGTGACCGATCCGGCGTCACTCTTCAGCGCGTCGGGCGATGTGCTTAAAGTAACTTTAAGTTTGGTGACGAAGTTCGACAAGATTACGACCTCCGGCGAAATACCGTTCACATTTAAATACGGTTCCGGCGGCTCGGAGTGGGGTACGCTGACCGGTTCGGCTAAGGACAGCGCCGCGCCGGTGCTGGCTACCAAGGCCGTGTTGAAAACCGGCTCGCTCAAGAGCGACGGGAGCACGTTCAACGACGATACGCTGAGGGTGTACTACAGCGAGCAGTTAAGCGCGGCTTCGCAGGGTGTGGCAAATCCGGTTACGTTGAAAGCCAAGGACGGCAGGTACCCCGATTTTCAGCCTGTGCTGGAACGTTTCGGGGCTATCAGTTACGACCGCGCCAGCGGTTACTTTGAGGCGACTTATGTGATAAAAGAAGACTTGTGGGCGCAGGGTAAGTTCCCGAAGGTGGGCGACTCCGTCTACATATATGAGTACGCCGGCATCGGAGACAATATGGAACCGTCTATAGAGCAGACAAAGTTTGACAACATCCGGCAGCCGCTGGTGGTTGACCGCGCGGCGAACTGGACGACCAAGGTCAAGAAAAATCCGTTCGTCAGCAGCGGCTCTATGTCCGACAGCGTCGTCTTGGAGTTGTCGAACAACCCAAAAGGCGCGGATGTTGTTGATGTAAAAGCCGTGATCAGGGTATTCGACAACGTAGGCGCGCTCGTGGTGGATACGATGGTCAGAAACGCGCCGGGCGAAGGGTCTATTAAATGGAGCTGGTACGGCCACAACAAAAAAGGCCGCTTGGTGGGCACCGGCACCTATCTAATGAGGGCGACGTGCGAGTCGACGGCGGACAACGACAGGGACATATTCAAGGTGGACAAGATGCTGGGCGTGGTTAGGGGTAAGAACGATTAGGATTAATAGGATTTTAAAAACAGATTATAGGATTTAACGTCAACACATAAAGGACGGCGGGGTTTAATCCTAAAATCCTTTAAACTTGTTTATCTCGGCGAAGCCAATCCTATAAATCTTAATTCAGACGTTCTTTATAAGGGCGGGCCCGTGACGGCCGCCCTTTTTTTGCTGAAAAACGTCATATAAAACCTTGCGTTTCTTCGTGGAAAACCGTATATTATATATACCGCGCTGTGTCGGCAAGATAAGCGCCAAGGGGGTTGTTATACGCGAAAATGAAAGGGTTGATTATGACGACAATTGCTGACAAACGGGCTCGGCGCGGCGGCGGTTTTGTGGTTGCGCTGCTGGTTTTGGCTGTTTCCGCCGCTTTCGCGCAGAAAGCGCCCTCGCCGGGGACGCACATTACCGTGTCCAAGACCGCTACGCCCACCCAAGACAATCCGGACGTCGGGATGTTCAGAACCATACAGGACGCCGTAAACGCGGCTACCAACGGGCAGGTCATCGAGATACTCGATACCGAGGTGTACGAGGAGCAGGTCACCATAGACGGGCGGGACGTGAGCCCCTGGGATGGGAAGAACGGAGGGTCGGTAAAGAAAGTGGTGGGCAAGAAGAACGGGATAACCATACGGTACGTGCCGTCGGCGGCGGAGAAGGCGCGGGGGAATTACAAGCGGCCTACGATTAAGTATAAGGATACGCAGAATCAAAGCCCCAAGACAGTGGCGGAATCAAAAACGGAAGGGGAATTGCCGGGTACCGCCGGTAACTTTGAGACTTGCGGGGCGCTCCGTATCATCAGGGCGCAGGGCGTTACGATAGACGGGATAGCGGTTGACGGCGGCGGGCAGGCGTTGTTCGGGTGGCCGTCAATTTGGAACAGCAAAGACGCGCTTGTTCACGGGAACGCGGCCATTACGCTGGTTGTGGCCGGCGGCGCGGTCATCAGGAACTGCGATCTCCGCAACGCTTATATCGGGCTTAACGTTAAGGACAGGAACACCGGCGGCGTCTTCGGGATGCGCAACCCCGCCGACCCCGACGACCCCGTGCCGCTCTCCGGCTTCGGCAAGGTCGGGTACCACCTGATAGAGTACAACCGGATTCACGAAAACGCGCTGGGCATATTCTTCGAGTCGGCTTGGGATCTGGGATCGACAGTACGCTATAACCTCGTTTACAACAATGTCAACGACGCGACGACCAAGGCCGTTATAAGCGGCTCTTCTTTCCCCAGCGACGCGAAGAATAATATGGCCAGCGGGGCGGTTATGTTCAAGGATATGGTCTACTCGCCCGTCGCCATCTACAACAATACGTTCTACCGCAACGAGATGAACTTTATAGGCCATTGGAAGGTGGGTGCGCCGCACCTTTTGTTCAATAACGTCTTCGGCAAGTCGACTGTTCAAACGACCGCTGACGGCGGCCAAGCGCCCAAATTCGGATATGACTTCATGGCGATGGACGGCGCGTTCCAATACCGGATGCACAACAGCACGTTCAGCGCCTATTTGAAATTGGACGCTCAGGGTCAGTCCGTATACGTGGATTACACCTGCAGCCCTCAAAATTACGATACTCTCTGGATGCGCGACGTCACAATATGGAACTCGTTCGCAACGGCGGCCAAATCTAAATTGCGGATAGACTATACCTACTGCGGGAAATCGAAAGAGGAAGACGCGGTTGTGCCGGGCGCTCTCCTTACCGGAGGGGCGAAAGGGTTTCCGACCGACGCCAACGTACGCTGGCTCGAGATGTCGAAACAAACCGTAACTACGGATCAGTCCAAGAAGTCGCTTGTATTGCCCGACCTCTTCATATCGACCGATACGGCTAACCCGAAGTTCTTGTGGCCGGATTGGGATCATCAGTACGTTAAAGACTATATACAGAACAAGGGCTGGCAGACCGCCGGCGTACGCAACGCGGACGGCAAAATAGCCGACTTGGGCGCGATATCCTCAAACAACGACGCCCACCAGCCCACGCTCGTGAGGATCAAGCCGACCAACGTGGTGCTGATAAGCGGTAATTCGGCGAAGGCGAGTTTCTCCCTCACGCTTGAAAGCGGAGCGATGACCAATCCCAAAATAAAGTTTCTCCGCTGGGTCGTGCCGCTGCCCAACAACTACAGCAACTTCGGCGGCAGCGACGCCCCAGCGGTCCCTACTACCTCCATGCACAATATAACGCCGCCCGGCACGACCCTGAACTTCGGCAGCAATACTTTCGATTTTCCCATTTCGCAGATGACGATACGCGACTCGCTGTTCGGTTTCTTCGAAATGGTGGTGGAGGGCACCGGCGCGAACGGGCAGACCGTCTCCGACATTGGTTTTCTGCCGTACCGCAATCTCGATTACAAGCTGGACATAAGGGTCTTTGAAGGTAACGCGGCCGTTACGACCGGAAAAGGTCTTGATACGATCAGAGCGGGCGAGCCGTACAAGGTGGTGGTCACCCCGCAAAGGAGCAACGGAACCTCTGTCAATTATACTCTGAACGAGGTGACATACGACCTGCTCTCCGACCCCACGGCTTTTATGTACAATACCCCGGTGAAGGATAAGCCGGATAATCCGCTCGTTGAAGACAAAAATTTGCCGGCGGCGGGCAAGACCTACACCGTTTACTTCACCCACGCCGGCGCGGAGACGATCATGGGGGCTGGCGTCTACGATCAGGGCGCGAACCACTTAGTTTTCTTGGGGACGAAGGACTTGGTGGTGAGGCCCGGTTCGCCCGACAACATAGTATTCGTAGACCCTATACCGTCAAGCCAGCTGGGCAGCGCCCTTCCGCCGGTTATAAACCGCGGCGCGGACAGGGAGGTTCTCGTTGAGGTTCGGGACAAGTACCAGAACGCCGTTGACGTGCCCGTGCCGGTCTCCATTGTCTCCGACCATCCGGAGATAGGCGATATCGCCGTAAAGAGCGTAAATACCGATAAGTCTACCGGCATCGCCGCGTTTAAAGCCAGGACGGGCCCCAACGCCGCGTCGGGGCAGATTTTTGAAATGACCGCCTCTTTCACCAGCGGAACGGCAAGCGGTTCCGATAAGGGCAAGCTGCGCGTGGGCAGAGCGCTCGACCGGCTGGAGGTCTTCTACAGCGACACCGGGTCAGGCAAGAAATGGTCTGATTACTACGACCCCTCTGTGATCATAGACGGATCGGCGGGCGAGTGGTACCGGATAACCGTCAAGGTCTTGGTGGGCGATACCGTCAACACATCGAGGCCCGATCAGTTTGTATTGGTCAGCCCCAACGACGACAATTTGATATTCAGCGCTGCGGAGGGCGGGGCGGCCGCCGAAGTGTTCGCGCTCAATAACGGCGTCGCGGCCTTCTGGGTCAGCACGGCGCCCGGCGCAAATAAAGACATTAACAACGCTCGGATAGACGTTTACGCTCTTAGCAGCAAAAATCCTGACGCTATCGACGCGTCCGCCGCTCCGGGGGGCAGGGATAACATAAACTTTAAGATGCCCTCCTTCTCCATAAACTACGCCGTTGTTTACGGCGACGGGCAAGGCCGTCCCGACAGCGTGCTGGTATACTATAAGGAGGGCAGCGCCTCGCTCACCGCCTTCGGGGCGAAACTGCCGGGCGAGGTGACGCTCAACTGGAACGGGGTTACGCTGACCGCCGACGGCGCGGCGATAACGGCTAAGAGCGAACTTGTTCTGCGCGCCGTATTTACCGGGGCTAACCGGCCTGCCGGCAAGACCTCTATTTCGGGGCTGGGTACCGGGCTTGTGGAGGTGGTCGGCGGTCCCGGCGGGCCTGAGAAATCATTCGACGTGTACGACGGCATCGGGCCGGTGCTGGCCAACGGCGACCCCAAAGACGGCGCGGACGGCGGCGGCGCTAGGATATATGAGAACCTGGACGGCGGCAACGATACGATCATCGTAACGATATCCGAGCCGCTGAGCGACCCGAGCAAACTGAAGACGCTGCTGTACACGGCGGCCGCCGCTCCCGGCGAGCCTGCCGGGGCGTCCGCCGGAACAAAGCTCGAAGTGCTCGGCGCCGTTACCGCGAACGGCCGCGACTTCACGCTGGTTGTGAGGCACACGGCCGACGGGCCCATTCCGGGCGGCTGGATAAGGCTCGATCCGAACTCTGTCTCCGACCAAGCGTCGGCGCAGTCTATGGGCGAGGTCGCGGACAACAAACCGCACGACCGCAACCGCTGGGTGCAGCTGAGACTGCAAGAGCAGACGCCGGAGATCAAGGAGGCGTGGTACACCGCCAACAGCGCGACCGGCAAGCCGAACTACGCCTTCGTGCTGTTCAACAAGGAGATCGACGACCTCAGCGGCTGGTTTACAGGCGGAAGCGTCAAGATAGAAAACGCCCCCGCCGTCACGGCGGCCGACGCGGCGGCGCTCAGCTCGCTTTTCTCCGTCGCGGAAGGGGGCAAGACTCTGAGGATAGACCTGGCCGCCGCCGCTCCGTCGATCGCGGTGTCGGGGCCTATCAGAACCGCCGGCGACATGAAGTTCAGCATCAGCTTCGCTAAGGGCGTCTGGAAGGACGAGAACGGAAACGACGACCCGAATTTGACGGTGACTTTGAGCGGCGCGGCTAAGGACAGGGCGGCGCCGGTGCTTGCCAAAGCCGCTATCCTGAAGACCGGCTCTATGAGGGCCGACAGAAAAGAGGGAGAGGATGAATTCTGCAACGACACGCTGACAGTGTACTACAGCGAACAACTGGGCGCGCGGCTGCCGAACAATCCCTTGGAACTGCGCCTGAGCGGCAGTCTGTCCGATCCGCCGCCGGAGCTGAGATTGCTGGGGGCTATTACTCCCGAAGGCAATTTATATAGGGCGAGATACGAGATAATCGGCAAATTAAATACGAAACCGACATCCGGCGACTCCGTCCACATATACTATAAAGCGGAAGTCGGGGACAACATGGATTCGGCCAACGTACAGACAGACCCTGACAACAAATGGCAGCCGCTGGTTGTTGACCGCACTATGAATTGGACGGTCAAGGTCAAGAAAAACCCTGTCGTGAGCGGCAACGGGTCGGACCCCATGACCGTAGAGCTATGGGCCAACGTGAGAGGCGAGACGAACATGAGCGTAAAGGCCCAGATAAGGGTATTCGACAATACGGGCGCCCTGGTGGTGGATACGGCGATCGCCACGAAACCGGGCGAACCGGATAACGACCAGATTAACTGGACATGGTACGGCCAAAACAAAAAAGGCCGCTTGGTAGGCTCCGGCGCGTACCTGTTCCGGGCGCTCTGCGAATCGGACGTGGCCGGACAGAAGAAGCAGTTCAAGGTGGAAAAGATGCTGGGCGTGGTCAGGGGCAAGAATTGAGACAAAAAGTTTGCTTTTTGGCGTGGAAAACGGTATATTATATTATCTAAGATGTTGTAAAACAAGCGCTGAAGGCGCTGTTGTTTATACCGAAAAAAGGAGGAGGATTAATATGACGGCATTTGTTCGCAACAAACAGACTCGGCGCGTTGCTTTGGGAGCGGCGCTGACGGTTCTTATGCTGGCCTCGGCGGGGCGGGCGGCGGATATCACCGTTTGCAAGACTACGGGTGAGGACGCTTGCATGTTCAAGACCATACAGGAGGCTGTCAACGCGGCTAAGCCGGGGCAGGTTATCGAGATTATGGACGCGGCGGTTTATAAGGAACAGGTTACTATCGACGGGCGGGGTGAGTGGAACTCGGCCTCCGAGTGGAACGGTAAGAACCAAGGGCCGGTAAAGGATGTCAAGGGAGGGAAGAACGGGATAACCATACAGTACAAACCGACGGGAGCGCGGTTGTTCGGGACTCACGACAGGCCTACCATTGAGTGGAAAGACACGGAGAACAGGAGTCCTAAAAACTATACGGAGTCGAAAGCGGAAGGACAGCTGCCGGGGCAATCCGGTAACTTTGAGACCAACGGGGCGTTGCGCATCCTTTGGGCGCAGGGCGTTACGATAGACGGGATCAAGGTGGACGGCGGCGGCATGGCGCCGTTTGAAAACAAGGCCGTGTGGGATAGTAAATATCCGCTCTTCCACGGCAACGCCGCCATCACCATTGCCGTTGCGGGCGGCGCGGTCATACGGAACTGCGATATTACGAACGGGTACTTCGGGATAAACATTAAGGACAGAAACACGGGCGGCGTCTTCGGAAACCCGAATCCCGCCGACAACGACAAGACCATACCGCTCTCCGGTTTCGGCAAGGTGGGCAACCATCTCTTCGAGTACAATAAGATACACAACAACTTTACGGGGATGTTCTTCGAATCCTCTTGGGATTTGGGGTCTACGATTCGTTACAACCTCATTTACAGCAACATACATACCACTTCTGCGTTACCGACGATGGAAGACCCTAGCAACGCCGTCGGAGGCGCCATACTCTTTAAAGACGTGAAGTATACGCCCGTGGCCATCTACAACAATACGTTCTTCAATAACACCGGAAATATCATGGCCGGTTGGAAGGTCGCCGCGCCGCACCTTCTGTTTAACAATATATTCAGTAAACCGAGTTATGCTTTAGGCGTTCAGAGCGCTCAGCCTAACTCCGTGCAAAACGCGTCGTTTGAACATAGGTTCCCGTACAGGATGCACAACTCTTTATTTGCCGCCACCGCCGATTTGAAATCCGAGCAAAGGCACATACAGAATTGTAAAAAGGATGCCGTTCGAGATGAAACAGGTAAAGAGATAACGCCCGGAATATACGGGCAGCAGATCACCGGCATTACCCAAGTCAGGATATCCAACAACTTCCCCAATCCTACGCCGAGCAACACGCAGGTGGAGTGTACCGGCGCGCTTGCCGGAACGATGGTGTCCACAACCGAGTTTATAGCGCCGGGAGCGCCGCTTACCGGCACCTTGTTTTCGACTGCGGCCAACATACGCTGGCTCGAAACCACTAAGTCGATTTCCGGTACGGAAGACTTGTTTGTCTCCGTCACCCCGACGTCGGCTGATTTTTTAAGGCCCAAATGGGATAACCCGCAGGTCGAGAAGTTCATAAAGGGTCAGGGGTGGAAGGACATAGGGATAAAGAACTCCGACGGGTCGGCCGCCGACATCGGCGCGATATCGTCTAACGGCAGGGCTTTGGCTGTTGAGGCCAGGGTTAAACCCTCTAACGTCGTGCTGGTCAACGGCACCAAGGCTAAGGCGAGCTTCTTTGTTTCGGTCGAGAACGGTCAGATGAACAACGCCAAGATCAGTTTCCTGCGCTGGGTGGCCCCTCTGCCCACCACTCCGGCAGAGCCGTCAGGCAACGCGGCTCCGCCCGTGCTGAAAGACAGCATCCATACGATAACGGCGCCGGCGACGGCTGTGGCGGTCAACGGCAACAATACGATGGAATTCAACATATCGCAGTTACCCGCGCTAGCTAGGAATGACACGTCCGGTCAGTACGGCTTCTTCGAGATAGTGGTCACCGGCAAAGACGCGAGCGGCAACGACGTGGTCTCGGACATCGGCTTCCTGCCCTACCGCAAACTCGAGTACACGCTGAAGATGACTGTCCACCAAGGCAGTTCGGCCACACCGGTCACGGAGGTGAAGGCCGGCGAGCCGTACCGTCTGCACGTTGTGCCGTGCAAGGGTTCCGACCCCGCGAACTGCGGGTCGTATACGGACGGACCGCTCAGCGAGATATCCTACGAGCTGCAATCTAACGCGGCGGCGTTCATGTACAATGTCAGCGACAATAAGCCGTTTACCCAAGACGGCCCTTCTCCGAGCGCTAATATGACCAGCAGCGGTAAAGATTACAACGTCTACTTCACCCGCGCCGGTAAAGAGACGATAATGGGTTCCGGCGTCGCCAATATTTCGGGCGGCGGCCGTTTGGTTTTTCTCGGCACCCTAGACATCACCGTCAAACCCGGAGCCCCGGCAAAGATCGTCTTTACTGACCCGATCCCCTCAAGCCAGCTGGGCGGCGCTCTGCCACCCGTCATAAACCGCGGCGTGGACAGACCGGTTCTCGTTGAGGTTCAGGACAAGTACGAAAACGCCGTAGACGTACCCGTGCAGGTCTCCATTGTCTCCGATAAACCGGAAATCGGGGATGTTGCCACTAAGACGGTGACGACCGCCGGGACTACCGGCGTGGCCACGTTTATAGCGAAGACCGGCCCCACCGCCGCGTCCGGGCAAATTTTTGAAATGACCGCATCTTTCACCAGCGGTTCGGCCAGCGGCTCCGATAAGGGTAAACTGCGCGTGGGCAAAGCCCTCGACCGCCTCGAGGTCTTCTACAGCGACAACGGGCCGGGCAAGGAGTGGAAAAAGTACTACGACCCCACAGTGGCCATAGACGGAGCCGCGGGCGAGTGGTACCAGATAAGCGTCAAGGTCTTGGTAGGCGATTCGGTCAACACAGCTAGGCCCAATCAGTTTGTATTGGTCAGCCCCAACGACGACAATTTGATATTCAGCGCGACGGAGGGAGGGGCGGCGGCCGATGTGTTCGCGCTCAACAACGGCGTCGCGGCCTTCTGGGTCAGCACGAAACCCGGCGCCAATAAGGACATAAACAACGCGGGTATAAGCGTTTACGCGCTGAGCAGCAACAATGCCGATGCCATTGACCAGTCTATTCAGTCGGGCGGCAGGGACAACATAAACTTTAAGACGCCCTCCTCCGCCATCAGCCACGCCGTTGTTTACGGCGACGGGCAAGGGCGTCCCGAAAGCGTGCTGATAACCTATAAAGAGGGCAGCGCCTCGCTTACCGCCGCAGGGGTTAAACTGCCGAGCACGGTGACGCTTAACTGGAGCGGTGTCACTCTGACCGCGTCGGGCGCGGCGATAACGGCTAAGAGCGACCTTGTCCTAAGCGCCGTATTTACGGGTGCCGATCGTCCTGCGGGTAAGACTTCCATAACCGGATTGGGTACCGGGCTTGTGGAGGTGACAGGCGGCGCCGGCGGAGCGGCCTCGTCTGAAAAATCGTTCGACGTGTACGACGGCATCGGCCCGCTTCTGGCCAACGGCGACCCCAGCGACGGCGCGGGCGGCGGCAGTCCCAAAATATATGAGAACTTGACCGGCGGGAACGATACCCTCATCGTAACGTTATCCGAGGAGTTGCGCGATCCGAGCAAACTGAAGACGCTCTTATATACGGCGGCGGCGAATCCCGGCGAGCCTGCGAGCGCGACAGCCGGTACGAAGCTCGAAGTGCTCGACGCCAAAACCGCGAACGGCCGCACATTTACATTGATTGTGAGGCACACTGCCGACGGACCGATTCCGGGCGGATGGATAAGGCTGGATCCGGGCTCTGTTACCGACCAAGCGTCAACGCAGTCTATGGCCGTTGTTTCGGACAACAGCCCTCACGACCGCAACCGCTGGGTGCAGTTGAAGCTGCAGCAGGGGACGCCGATAGTAATGGATGCTTGGTACACCATCAACAACGCCGCCGGTACGCCGGACTACGCCAATGTACTCTTCAACAAGGAAGTTGAATTAAACTATTGGTTCATAGGCGGTAGCGTCAACTTCGGCAGCGAAGTCAAGGTGCCCGACGCGGCGGCGCTCAGCTCGACTTTCTCCGTCGTCGACGGCGGCAAGACGCTGAGGATAGACTTGACCGCGGCTAAGCAAGCGGACGCGGCGTCTAAGAAAATCAGGACCACCGGCGATATGCCGTTCAAGCTCAGCTTCGCTAAGGGCATCTGGAAGAACGATAACGGGGACGACGATCCGAATTTGACGGTGACATTGAGCGTGACGGCTAAGGACAGGGCGGCGCCGGTGCTGGCCAAAGCCGCTGTCCTGAAGACCGGATCATTGAAGGTAAAAAATGAGGAGGGCGGAGATGATGAATTCAACAGCGACACGCTGACAGTGTACTACAGCGAACAGCTGAGCGCGCGGATGCCGGGCAATCCCTTGGAACTGAAACTTGGCGGCAGCATATCCGCGCCGCCTGAGTTGAAGTTGCTGGGAGCGATCACTCAGGAAGGCGGCTTATATAAGGCGAGATACGAGGTAATAGGCAAGTTAAATACGAAACCGGTGTCCGGCGATTCCGTCCACATATACGCTGAGGCGGGAATCGGGGACAATATGGATCCGGTCAACGTGCAGGACGACCCTAAAAACAAGTGGCAGCCGCTTATTATCGACCGTTCGTCTAATTGGACGGCCAGAATCAAGAACAACCCCATCATGAGCGGCGGCGGGTCGGACCCCATGGTAGTCGCGGTGTGGGCCAATATGAGCGAGCCGAACGTGATAGTCAGGGCCAATATAAGGATATTCGACAACGTGGGCGCCTTGGTTGTGGATACGGCGATCACGACAGACAAGGGTATCGACCAGATTAACTGGACATGGCGCGGTCAAAACAGCAAAGGCCGCTTGGTAGGCTCCGGCATCTACCTATTAAAAGCGCTGTGCGAATCGGACGTGGCCGGGCAGAAGGATAAATACAAGGTGGAAAAGAAACTGGGCGTGGTTAGAGGGAAGCAGTGAGAATAGGGGGGGCGATGGGGAAAAAGGCTATAGGGATAGATCTCGGCGGAACCGCCATAAAGGGCGCGGTTATCGATGAAAGCGGGATTTGCGGCGGCGTTACGCGTGTGCCTACCGAGGCGGACGGGGGCGGGCCGCGCATTATGGAGAACATACTCTCGCTAATCGGCAAGCTGGCCGAGGGCGGGGGCGGGCCGGGGGAGTTTATCGGCGTGGGCATCGGGACGCCCGGCTTTGTGGACTCCGACGGGGTGATTTTGAACGGCGGCGCGAATCTGCCGGGGTGGACCGGGATGCAGGTGTACGCGCCGATCGCGGAGCGCTTCGGGTTAAAGGCCTCGGCGGCCAACGACGTGACCTCTGTGGCGCTGGCCGAGCTCATGTTCGGGGCCGGGCGCGGGATTCAGAATATGGTCTGCTTCGCCCTCGGAACGGGCGTGGGCGGCGGCATCGTGACCAACGGGCGGCTCTATAAGGGCGGCCACGGGATGGCGGGCGAGATCGGGCACATAGTCGTGGAAACGGACGGCGAACCCTGCCCGTGCGGTCAGCGCGGGTGCGTGGAGCGATACGCTTCGGCGCCGGGTATTGTGAAAATGGCTATTGATTTTTCCAAGGATGAAGGATGCAAAACGGATTTCGCTCTCGCGGTTCGTAAGAATCCCGGCGAGGTCACAAGTAAGTCGGTATACGAGTACGTCGCTAAGGGCGACCCGCTGGCGTTGCGCGTGCACGAGAGGGCTTGCGATATGCTGGGACGCGCCGCGGGGATAATCATAAACACCTTCTCGCCCGACCGCGTGGTGCTGGGCGGCGGCGTGATGATGGCCGGTAATGTGGTGCTTGAGGCGGTCAAGAAATACGCGGCGCTCCACTGCTGGTCGGAGATATTCAAGCTCTGCGAGATCGTGCCGGCGCAGATGGGCGAGGACTCCGGGGTGCTCGGCGCGGGGGCGCTGGCGCTGGAGGAGTTCGGTTAAGGCGCTATGCTGAAAGAGCTGCTGACCCCCGAGATCGTACAGCTAATCCGCGAGCGGCAGTGGACGGATATGCGCGACGCGCTTATTATCTGGCCGCCGGCCGAGGTCGCCGATCTCATAGAGTCCATAGACGAGCCGACGCGGGTGCTTTTGCTACGCTTCCTGCCCAGGGACTACGAGGCGGAGGTCTTTGCCGAGCTCACGCCGGGGCTGCAGAACGACCTGCTCAAGGAGCTGACCAACCGCGAGGTGCGCGGGCTGCTCTCGGAGCTCAGCCCTGACGACCGCACCGCGCTCATAGACGAGATGCCGGCGGAGGTGACGAAGAGGCTGCTCGGCCTGCTGTCGCCGGAGGACTTGGCCGAGACGCGCCAGCTTTTGGGGTACCCGGAGTGGAGCGTGGGCAGGGTGATGACGCCCTGCTTCGTGGACATTCGGGCGGACATGACAGCGGCGGAGGCTCTGGAGCGTGTCAGGGAGCGCGGCTCGGAGAGCGAGACGGTCAACGTCGTCTACGTGACGGACGCGGAAGGCAAGCTCTTGGACGAAATATCCCTGCGGCATCTGATATTGGCGCCGCCGGAGAAGAGCATAGAGTCTATAATGGACGGCAACTTCGTGTCGCTCAGCGGTTACAGCGACCAAGAAGAGGCCGTCGCGGTAATCAAGAAGTACAACTATCTGGCGCTGCCCGTGGTGGATTCGGCTGGTGTTCTGATAGGGATCGTGACGATCGACGACCTTATGGACGTGGCGGAGGCGGAGGTGACGGAGGACTTCCAGAAGCTTGGCGCCGTGAGCGTGCAGATCGGCGGGGAGGGCCCCATCGAGAACATCCGCGAGGCGGCGGTCTCCATACTTTTCCGCAGCAGGATCGGCTGGCTGGTGCTGTTGGTGGTCGTCAACATCCTCTCCGGCTTCGAGATGTCGTTTTTCGAGAACACGATAAAGGCGACGGTCGCGCTGGTCTTTTTCCTCCCGCTTCTTGTGGGCAGCGGCGGCAACGCGGGTTCGCAGTCGGCCACGCTTCTGGTGCGCGCTCTGGCCACGGGAAACGTGAAGATGGGCGATCTGGGCAAGATGTTCATAAAAGAGGTTTCGGTGTCGGCGCTGATGGGCGCGACAATGGCCGCGGCGGTATGCGGTTTGGCGTTTTACAGAGGCGGAACGCGGGTGGGAATAGTGGTGGCTATATCGATGGTGGTGATAGTGACGGCGAGCAGCTTGGTGGGCTTGTTGCTGCCGTTCATACTGTACAAAATGGGAAAAGACCCGGCAACCGCTAGCGCGCCGCTTGTGGCTAGTATTGCGGATATTAGCGGGATATTGATATATTTTTCTATTGCGTCTTGGGTTATATGATTATTATTATTAAATTATTAAAAGATAAAAATACTATGGGGAAATTAACCCACCAAGTGGAAGACCCTTGCCGCGTTGTGAGGTGATTCCGATTTGCGGAAGTCTTTTGCGCTTCGGGCATAGTATCGCCATTGAAAATTACTACCATGATCCGGTAGCGACGCATGTGGCCTTAAATGAATTTGACTTTAATCATTTAACATAGGAGAATCTATGAAGAAGCATCGCAACGTCTATGTATTGATGTTCGCCGTCGTCGTTGCCTCGGTCTCGCTGTCTATCGCCCAGACGAAGGGGGTTTACAAGTACGGGGATATGTTGTTTGAGGGGCGTCCGTTCTTTACCGACTCGGCGCTTTACAACAGTTACGATCTCGGCGGGTCGCCGCTGGGGCTTTTTGAGAAAGGGTCTCCGCGTTTCGACGCGCAGTTTGATTATAGGCATGACGGGTTGGGCGACAAGGCGGGGCAGTATTGGAGCGCTCCGATGCTTACGATGGGCAATCCTGATAAAAGCTTCTTTAGGGCTTTTTATGACCCGCGCATACTGACTGACAAAAACGGCGGCAATGACGTTAGCCTCCCGTTGCATAGGTTCGGGCTGGCCGTGGCCGCGCAGGGCGAGTCGAAAGCGTTGCGGGCGGCGTTTTCGGTCGTAGGTTTTTACGGTGAACAAGAGTGGGATCTGTTTACTGAAAATAGGATGGTTGCGGGATTTGATCGGATACGGTTCGACCTAGGTTCGCAGGTGCATCCGCTGCTGCGGTTGGGTTTGTTTGTCAGCGGCGATATGCGGTACGAGAAGAATATCGAAACCGATACCCAACGTTCTTGTCACACAAATTTACCGGAGTTCGGCGTCAACTTGGATGTGGGCGGCGAGGATTTCCCGGTGCGCGGCAATTTGGATTTTTCCTACGCGTGGAGCCGCTTTGTCTATACGAAAGACGACTATTCTAGAAGGGATGCCATCCGCAATGACAGCCTCAGCCTTTTTTTGACGACGCAAGCGATTTTATCGCCTGTAGATGACGACAAACTAGTGCTCAAACCCGGATTGCTTTTGGGCTTTACGAACAATTCGGGCGTGAGGCATATACCGGAGGGCGGATATGACGTGAATACCGGGAATAACTGGCCGATTAATTTAGGCGGTGAAATAAAGGGTACGGAATACGGTCTGTCCGGTTTTTGGTTCGGCGTGGGAAGCGGGTTCGGAGTGCTGAACTACGTAGACGCGCACGTGGAGTACACGCTTGCCGCGCTGTCGCTTGATTGCGGTTCCCTCTACCCGAAGCCGAAGGTCAGCAAGTCGCGGACGCTTCACCATACCGCGTTCGGCGTATCGTCTAACTTGAACAAGTATGTGGATATGCCTATCGTCATTACCCCGCGCTTGGCCTACTTTATCTCCGGTATGTCAGGGGTCGGCGTGTCGCAAGCGCGTTTGAGCGTCAACCCGCTCAATATCGCGTTCTCCGACAGTAAAGAATCGTTGTATAATCCGCAAACATTATTGAACGGTTTTTCACACGTATCGGGCTTTACAATCGGTGTGGACGGCCAGGTGCTTGAGGGGCAAGCGTCGGCGTCCGTCTGGGCGACCTTCTTGTCGGACAGCGAGTTAGACAAAGCGAATAAAGGCGGCGGGTTGGAGTTCGGGGCGAGAATCGGGTTTATTTTGAAATAAAGATTTTAATACACAAGGAGAATGTAAAACGAAAATGGAAAAAGAGGCGCAGAAAGAGGTGCAGAAAGACTTGCATTACGGCGACCCGATGTGGTTGTACATGAACAGTTTGCGCCGTGTGCCGCTCATAAACAAGGGGCAGGAGAGCGTGAACGCGATTCTCATGCACTTGGCGCAGCGTAAGCTGATGGATATGGCGTTTAGGGAACCGTTTGTGCGGGAGATAGTGTACCGTATAGGCGATAAGCTAAGAGACTTGGATATAGAACCGGGCGACGTGCTGCGCATACAGGAAGACCAGGTGAAAGATCCGGCGAAGATCGAGGAGCTGAGGCAGGCGTTCTTGGACGGCGTGGCGGAGGTGCGGGCCATGGCCGAAGAGGTCGACCGCCTGCGCGACGCCTCAACCGGGTCAAAGGACGAGGCCGTGCTTGAAAAGATATTGGGAATGGAAGATCAGTACATAGAGAGGTGCCAGCAACTGCGCCTCAACACACGGCAGATACGGGACATTCTGAGCAAGTACAGGGACTATTTGGTAGAGGGAAAGCACGAGTCGCTCATAGAGAATTTTATCCACTGGGACAGCGTGCGCAATAGGGCCAAGTGCGCCATGATAGAGGCCAACGTGCGGCTTGTGGTGAGCATCGCCAAACGCTACACCCATCGCGGGCTGGAGATAAGCGACCTGATACAAGAGGGCAACAAGGGGCTTATAACCGCCGTGGATAACTTTGACTACCGCAAGTTCTACAAGTTTTCCACCTACGCGATATGGTGGATCAGAGAGGCGATATCGCGCGCCATCCACGAGAAGTCAAAGACCATACACCTGCCGGCCAGCACTTTCGACCTTGTCAACAAGATAGAACAGTTCAGCCGGAAGTGGAGCCTGGTTCACGGGGCGCCGCCCACCATGGAGGAGATATCGGAGGAATTGAAATGCTCGGTGGAAAAGATAGAGACGGCGCTGGAGTGCGCGTCGACATTAATTTCACTGGATAAGGAAGTGGGGAATGATGACGGGACTACGGTTGGCGAGTACATAGAGGACACGCAGAGCGAAGACCCGTTCAAGAGGCTGTCGATAAATAATCTGAAGGAGTGCATATCCAACGTTCTGGATTCGCTGGATTACAAAGAGCGCGAGACGGTGATAATGAGGTTCGGGTTGGACGACGGGAGGATAAAGACGCTGGGGGAAATAGGGGCTAAATTGGGGTTGACAAATGAGAGGGTGCGGCAGATAGAGATCAAGGCTTTGAGGAAGTTGAAGCAGTCGAGCATGGTGCAGGAGCTGGAATCTTGGAGGGAGGACTTTGGGATTATTGATGATAGCGGGTTGGAGGCGCGGAATGAAGAGGATTGAAAATCTTTAAAATCTTTGAAGCCGAAGGCTTCGTCTAAAAAAGATTTTAAAGAATTTGACGTTAAGGTTTTAAATATGAATAACACAAAAATAGTTTGTCTATTAGGCGATCCCGTGGCTCATTCGATATCGCCGCAGATACATAATCGGGCTTTTGAGGCTTTGGGGCTGCCTTATGTTTATATTCCGCTCCGTGTCGAGCCTAGAGGGTTGCACTCCGCGATCTATACTTTAAGATCCGGGATGGCCGGGGCTAACGTTACTATTCCGCATAAGGAGTGGGCGTTGCGGTTTTGTGATGAGATTTCGGAGCTTTCGGCGGCTACGGGGACGGTTAATACGCTTTATTTGAGGGATGGGAGGCTTTGCGGGACTACTACTGATCCGATTGGGTTCTATCGGGCGCTTGAGGCGGCCGGACATGAGCTGAACGGCGGGGACGACGCGGTGATTTTGGGCAGCGGCGGTACGGCTCGGACGCTCGGTTCGGCGCTTCTGCTTGACAATAAATGCAGGTCGTTATGTATTGCGGCTCGGTCGGTTGACAAAGGCGAGGCTTTGGTATCGTCAGTAAAGAAGTTGGGATCGATACCTGTGAGATTTGTGAAGATAGGGGAGCCGCAATGCGATGAGGTTTTGGGGAAGTGCACGCTGTTGGTCAACTGCACCAGCGTGGGGATGCATCCCAATATAGACGATACGCCGATAGATAAGAAAATTTTCCATTCGGGAATGACTGTTTTTGATGTTGTGTATAATCCTTCCGAGACCCGGTTTTTGAGGGAGGCGGCGGAGGCTGGGTGCAGGGTTAAGAACGGGTTGCTGATGCTGCTGTATCAGGGGCTGGAGTCGTTTAGATATTGGACGGGGGTAGACGCGCCGGAGGGGATTTTTGACGAAGCGTGGCTGCAAAAGCTCGTTGGCGGATAAATTTTCGCGTATCAATTGACGGGAGTGGCTATAACATGAAATGGACTGTAAGGCCGTCGTCGCCTACGGGGGCGATAGTGATTCCGCCGTCTAAGTCGCATACTATACGGGCTATGCTGGTCGCCGCTTTGGCTGCGGGAAATTCTGTGGTGCGCCGCCCTCTTCTTCAGGGGGACGGGGCGTCGGCGCTTAGGGCGGCGGCGTCCATGGGGGCCACGGTCGACATTCGCGACGGGGATGTCTTTGTGGGCGGCATAGGCGGGGACTTCGGGCTGGGCACCGATCTTATAGACATGGGGAACTCCGGCACGGGGTTGAATCTTTTTTGCGCGGCGGCGGCGCTGGGTGACAGGGAGCGCCGTTTTGACGGTGACGCCTCGCTCCGCACCCGGCCGGTGCGGCCGTTGCTGAACGCGCTTGAGCAGCTCGGCGCGACCGTGTCGGTTAACGGGGCGGAGGGTCAGGATTTGCCCTTTACGATCCGCGGGCCGCTCAAGGGCGGGCGCACAACTGTGGAAGGCATCTCGTCGCAGTTTGTCTCCAGCCTCCTATTTGCCGCGCCGCTCATGCCCAAGGACACGCATATCATAGTGCACAACCTGCACGAACAGCCATACATAGAGATGACGCTGTGGTGGCTTGAGGGCCAGGGGATAGAGATAGAGTATTCAAAGGAGCTTACCTCCTACAAAGTTCGCGGCGGCCAATCTTACAAGCCTATCGATACGGTTATACCGGCTGATTTCTCCTCGGCCGTATTCGCCGCCGTAGCCGCCGCTATCGGCGGCGCGCCCGTAGAGCTGTGCGGGCTCGACTTCTCCGACACTCAGGGCGACAAGGAGGTCTTCCGGTACCTTGAATCTATGGGCGCGACAGTGGAGCGCGGCAGCGACGCGGTGACCGTGACCGGCGGCAATCTTCACGGCGCGATAATAGACCTGAACCGCACCCCTGACGCACTCCCAGCTCTTGCCGTAGCCGCCGCCGCCGCGGAAGGGGAAACGGTCTTCACAAACGTGATCCAAGCGAGAATCAAAGAGACCGACAGAATAACGGTTATGTCGGAGGAATTGGGGAAAATGGGAATAACCGTAAAAGAACTGCCCGACGGCATGGTGGTGCGCGGCGGGAAACTAAAAGGCGCGCAAGTCAGCAGCCACAAAGACCACAGAGTGGCGATGGCGCTGGCGCTCGCCGGAATGAACGCCGAGGGAGAGACGGAGATAGACGGCGCGGAGGCGGCGGAGGTCACGTATCCCACGTTTGTCGAAGATTTTGTGAGAATAGGGGCGAATATCGTCGTAAGAAGCTGATGTGGCTTCGACTCCGCTCAGCCACCTTGACGCGAGGGAAATGGTCGCTGAGCGGAGTCGAAGTGACCTGACGCCGCCTTGACGCGAGGAAAAAGGTCACTGAGCGGAGTCGAAGTGACCTGACGCCGAATGAACGGTTGTTTTGACTTTATCCAAAGATCACCCATGGACATCTGGAATATCAATACATTAACCGACGTAACGTACAACCGGGAATTGCTGCACGATTCTCGCGCGGACGCTGTCGGCGAATTTATTGATTTGATGAACTCCCGGTTCCCGCCGAGCGTCTTTTCCGATCAGCTGGACAAACGCCGCCGCGCTATCGAAAACGCCGAATCGTCAAGAAAATTATTGGACGGCGCCGCTCAGAGTTTCCCGGACGTATTAGACAGTCAATCCGTCGCAAACACTTCTTTAGACGGCCTTGCCGGCTGCGCGATAGTGTTTACCGCCGGCGGCGACGGGGAGCGGCTCAGGCTGAGTTTGATAGAAAGAGGCGCGCCGGAGGAGTCGTTGCGCGATTTTACCAAGGCCACCTACCCGCTGAAGGGTTTCCCTAACGGCTTCGGCGCGTTGCAGATAAATCTGGCCATGGTGAGCGCGATCTGCCGCGAACAAGGGATTGACATTCCGGTAGTCGTTACCACAGGCCCCGCCGGCTCCGTTACGGACAGGGTGATTCCCGAAATTATCGATAAACACAATAATTTCGGATTACAGAACGTACAAGTAATACCGCAGGGCGAGCGTCTGCACTTTACGCAAGACGAGAGAATAGCCCTGCGGTTGACGGACGGCAATCTATTCCCGATCGTCCAGCCGGACGAGACAGGCGGCCCGCTTATGATGTTGAGAGACCGATTACCATCAATAAACTGCGGGAAACTTCTTATAATCCAAGCCACCGCGGTATACGACCCGCGTATGATAGAATGCATAGCCGCCGCGTCGCGCGGCCGTGACTGCGTGGGCGTGGGGATTCCGAGAAGCCGCTTTGATAATAACGATCCTTTCGGCACCTTCGTAGCCATAGAAAAAGGGGACGGCAGACGCACAGTCTGCATAGTGGAACAAGCCATCCGCAACGACGAAACAAGATCAATCACCGATAACACAGGCGCCTATTTGCCGTTCAACACAGGCCTATACGCGGTCGATAGCAAATTACTGCGTGATAACGAATTACCCGACTACGCCACGCCGCCCAAAGAGATATTGCCGGGAATCCCCCGCTCCCCAAAAATAGGCTACGCCGCCACAGACTTACTGCCGTTAGCGTCAAACCCGGTGATCCTGACCGTATCCCCCGATACTTACGCGGTGATAAAGACAGCGGACGACTTAGATACGCTCTCTGAAGCGGCGCGTAGATTCGGGTTGAAAGAATGAAGATAATTTCAATACTAAATCACAAAGGCGGGGTGGGCAAGACTACCTTCACCGGCAGCATTGCCCAAGCCTTGGCCCTTACGGGCAGCAGAGTGCTTGCCGTTGACAACGACAGCCAGCATAACCTGTCCTCTTTGCTGAACGTCGGCGTCAAGCAGCCCAATATCTTAGACGTTTACCGCGCCGATATTGATAACGCGCCTCGCCTCTTGCTCAGCTCTGTCGTTAAGACCGGCTTGACAAACCTGCATATTGTAACCTCCTGCGGCGGCCTCCTCGACGCCGCCGCGGGCGACGTTTACCATCTCAAGAATGTTATAGACGTTTGCGGGCTAGACAGGTACTACGATTTTATATTGATCGACAACGCCCCCGGACTCGACCGCTTGCAGATGTCCGCCGTCAACGCCTGCCACGAGATATTCGTGCCGACCGAACTGCGCCAATTCGCGGTAGACGGCTTGGTTGAGATGGAGCGGACGCTCTTGGAGCGCTGCCCGCGCGGCGGGCGTATTACAAAGATCATCCCGAACAACTACCGCAAAATCCGCCGCCACGACACGTTTATCGCCGCGCTGAACAAGATGTTCGCCGGCCGGGTGACCGATACCAAAATACTGACGGACGCAGTCTTCGACGAGGTTGTGACGGAGGGGAAAATCCTGTTTTTGCACAGGCTCTACTCCAAAGGCGCCGCCTGCTACGTGAAGCTGGTGCACGAGTTATTTATGTGCGATGAGGAAGAATTGTGGGATACGCTTATGAACAAACGCGGAGAACATATCCGCGATCGGGCGAGGGATAGATACCGAAAGACGAAAGAAAAGCCGGGAGGCAATGATGACGATAAATAACGAACAAGCCGGAGAACGTGTCTTTGGAAATGTGGACGAAGCGTTGGCCGACAGGATCATTTCGCGGTCAATGGAGAACAGCAGGGAGCCGGAACGGTTGTCATATAATATGAATACGGATAAACCGAAACGGCGTCATATTTCAATTATTAAGATATTAATACCGGCAGTATTAGTATTGATTGCGGTTTGTGTGTATGTAAAGTCAAAAAAAGAATCTGACTAATGAAAAATCTTTGGAACGATACCGACGAACAAATCTACATATCGCGCTACCGCGGTACTGAAAAAGATATACTCCGCCAAGCCTACGCGACCACGCTTTTGGGTTCGGATAACGCCCTGACTATGCATGGTGGCGGTAATACGTCTATAAAAATTGATAACGTAATTGACGAAACGGGAAAAGAGAAACGCGCTCTCTACGTCAAAGCCACCGGAACGCCGCTGAACTTGTTTGAGCCCGGTCACTTTGTTGTAATGGACTTAGAGTTTCTGGAAGGATTGAAATCTTGCGGCGGAATCGACGACGCGGCGATGGCGTCGGAGTTTAAGAGGCGTCAATTAATAAGGACTGAAAGGCTTCCGTCCATAGAGTCTCTGATGCACGCCTTTATCCCCGCGAAGATCGTAGACCACTCCCACCCCGAAGCGTTATTGAAAATAACCAACCGCGTCGGCGGGACTGATCTCCTGACGGAGTGTTTCGGCAAAGACTTGGCGGTGATCCCCTACGCCCGGATGGGCTACGACCTCGCGTCGTCGGTATCATCGGCGGCGCGGCAAAATCCCGGATGCAGAGGCGTGGTTATCGTCCACCACGGTCTTGCCGTGTGGGGAGACGCGGCGCGGGATATATATGATTTGACGATTGATATTGTCAACAGGGCTGAGAGATTTCTGAAATCTATGACCTCTAGATCGATCGCGCCGGGGTTAAAAGTGTCGTCTGTTGAATCGGAAGAGAATTATCAAAAAATAGCGCCGTTGATACGGGAGGCGTTGCGGATTGATGAAATATCATCAATCCTGTTAAACACGCCCGACGTGATGGAGCTGATCAATTCCCCAGACGCCTATATTCTCCGCGACCCTCCGCTGACGCCCGACTACCCGATGCTGCGGCGGATACTGCCGCTGTGGCTGGATGTCGATCTGTGCGGCGGTGTCGATGAACTGTCGTCACGCATAAAAGCGGCGGTTGATAAATACGCGGCGGATTACGGCGATTATCTGAAAAAACACGGCGTATCTGACCAACCGGTTATCGACCTATTACCCAAAGCCGTCGTCCACCCGCGGATAGGCGCGGTCTGTATCGGTGTTGATGAAGCGTCGGCGCGGGCCGCAGCCGACTTCGTCCGGCAGGCTTTTTCTATAAGGCGGGCGATATTTGAAAGCGGCGGCGTTTATCAATGCTTGGCCGAGGAGTATTTGTTTGATATGCAGTACAGGGGTTATCAGCGTGACAAGGCGAAGGTCGCTTCGACTCCGCTCAGCGACCGACATGGCGGCTGAACGCGACCCCTGAGCGGAGTCGAAGGGGAGTCGAAGCCCGGCGGCTGAGCGGAGTCGAAGCCAAAAAATCAATACGCAACTTTCCTCTCCGCATAAATTATATTTATACAATGGAAAAGCTCCAGCGTCAGCAACAAGAACCGCAGCGTCAGCGGCTGCCCGAGGGCGGTTTGTCCGGCGTCGTCAATCCGTACAACGAGCAGCTGACCGTCATGCCGGTCGCGGGCGATAAGCTCGGGCCGTACATTATCCAAGGCCCTATAGGGGAGGGCGGCAGCGCGGCCGTCTTCAAGGTTTGGCATGAGGAGCTCGAAACGGTGCGGGCCGTGAAGGTGCTCAAGCACGGTTACAAGTCCGATGCCAGAGAGCGTTTCTTCACCGAGGCTAAGATACTGGCCGACATACGCCATCCGAACATCGTAGAGATATTCGACCTCGGCTACATGGAGCGCGGGGAGCCTTACTTGGTGCTGGAGTACGTGGAGGGCACATCGATAAAGGAGCTGATAGGGAGCGGCGGCCGGCTGCCTGTGGCGGTCGCCCTATCCATTGCCTATTGCGTGTGCCAGGCGCTGCACTACGCCCACCTCAAGAACTACACGCTCTACGGCAAGGTGTACAAGGGGCTGATCCACCGCGACATCAAGCCGGAGAACGTGCTGGTCTCTAAAGGCGGCGGCGTAAAGCTGATGGATTTCGGCATAGCCCGCCCCAGCGAGGTGAGTCTGCACACTGTGGGCGCCAAGGTCATGGGGACGCTGGTTTACCTGAGCCCCGAACAGCTGAACGGCGGCCCGCTCGACCACAGGAGCGACATCTTTTCGCTCGGCACCGTACTTTACGAGATGGTGACCGGAGCGAGGGCGTACCCGCAAAAGACGCTGGCGGAACTGGTGCAGAAGAAGACCGCCGGCCAATACAAGCCGCTGTCAAGCCACGGCCTGAAGTTCCCGTCCCGCTTGGAGCAAGTGGTTGACAAGGCGATGCGAATAGACCCCCAAGAGCGTTACGCCGGCGCCGCGGAACTGGCCTATGCCATCTACGCCGTGCTGAGAGAGGTCTCCGACCTCCCGTACAGCGACATCCTAGCCTCATATATGCGAGACCCGAAATCAATATTCGATTGGAATGACCAGCCCAAAGAGGTCACTAAACAAGAGAACGAATCGTCGGATAATAAAGATCAAGGCCTAGGGAAATTGCCATGGATAATAGCCGCCGCAGCCGCCGGCATAGCCGCAGCGGGTATCGCGGTGTTGATGTTTATTAGATGACTTTGACTTTGACGTTGACTTTATATGCGGGGTTTAGCCCCGCATATCCTATGAAAGGCGCGAAGCGCCTTTCGTCTAAAAAAGAATTTGAATTTGATTTTGACTTTAAAGATTTTGATTTTAAAAACTTTCAATCACGGAGCAAAGCATGAACAGAACAAAAACAAGAAGAGTTGTCAAGAAAAGCAGGGTGTCGCGAACAAGTAAATCCAAACCTTACGTTCCAACCGCCAGAATGTTGAAGAAATACTCCGACGTCTTGGTCAAGTTCGCTCTTAACGGCGGCGCCGGAATCAAAAAGGGCGACGTCGTCTACCTTGCCGCCCAGCAACCCGGCCTCCCTCTGGCCAAGGCGATCTACAAGACGATACTTGAGGCCGGCGCTTTCCCCATCGTCAACGTGATCGACGACGATTTCAAATTGCTGCAGGTGACCAACGCCTCATACAACCAATTGACCTACTTCCCCGGCAAGTACTACCGCGGCCTCGCCGACACCATCGACCATTGGATCCGGGTCGTGGCCGACGAAGAGCCCATGTACCTGAAGGCCGCCGACCCGGCCAAGGTGCTGCTCTCGAATCAGTCCGCGAGAAAATTCCGCGAGTGGCTCGACGAGAAGGAGGATCAGGGCAAGTTCACGTGGACGCTGTGCCTGTACGCCACGGAGAGAATGGCGGAGGAGGCCGGGCTGACGCTTAAAGAGTATTGGGGGCAGATCGCCAAGGCCTGCTTCTTGAACGAGGCCAACCCGGTGGTCAAGTGGCGGCGCGTCTTCCGCGACCTGCAAGGGGTGCTCGACAGGCTGAACGCCATGCCTATCAAACGCCTGCACGTGGAGTCTAAGGGGACGGATTTGTGGATCACGATGGGAGAGAAGCGCAAATGGCTGGGCGGCAGCGGACGGAACATCCCGTCGTTCGAGATATTCACCTCGCCCGACTGGCGCGGGACGGAGGGGCATATCAGCTTCGACATGCCGCTTTACAGGTACGGAAACGTAATCAAAGATATCTATCTGGAGTTTAAGCGCGGGCGCGTTGTAAGGGCGTCGGCGTCTAAGAACGAGCGGATGCTGAAAGAGCTGATCAAACAGAAGAACGCGGACAAGGTAGGGGAGTTTTCGCTGACGGATATCCGCTTCTCCAAGATAACCAAGTTCATGGCCGAGACGCTGTTCGACGAAAACTTCGGCGGCAAATACGGCAACACGCACATAGCGGTAGGCAAGAGCTACCACGACACATACGCCGGAGACACGTCGAAGATGACGGAAGCGCAGTTCGCGAAATTGGGATATAACCACTCCCAAGAGCACACGGATATAATATCTACTGCTGATAGGACGGTTACGGCGATTTTGAGGGACGGGACGGAGAAAGTCATTTATAAAAAAGGGAAGTTTGTGATATGAAAAGATGTTTAAAATCAAATTCTTTTAAAGTCAAATTCATTTTTAGACGAAGCCTTCGGCTTCATAGGATATGCGGGGCTAAACCCCGCATATAACGTCAAAATCAAAGTCAAAATCTTTTGACGTTGCCGTTGATGTTGACTTTATATATGCGGGGTTTAGCCCCGCATATCCTATGAAAGGCGCGTAGCGCCTTTCGTCT
>Ga0268262_10000797_pt1 | contig 40923 bp, 37 predicted proteins | sample TergutNc150P3_FD_190354 | JGI IMG/M metagenome (GOLD analysis project Ga0268262, IMG submission 190354) | Nasutitermes corniger P3 segment gut microbial community from laboratory colony in Florida, USA - Nc150 P3 (SPAdes) (version 2) | ecosystem: Host-associated > Arthropoda: Insects >...
TGCTCTCGGTAGTCGAGCCGTAAGGGAGTTCCCTGATAACTATGCGTTTCGGGTCAGACGAATCCAGTTTCGCCCTGACCAGCACCTTTCCGTTGCCGTCCCTGTAATCGGACACGTCCACGAGGCCGCCTGTGGGAAAGTCCGGGTAGAGTTCAAACTTTTTCCCGCCCAGACAAGCCTTCTCGGCCTCAAGCACTTCAATCGCGTTGTGGGGCAGAATCTTGGTGGACATTCCAACGGCAATGCCTTCCACACCCATTACAAGAACAACTGGTATCTTGGCGGGAAAGAGAACCGGTTCCTTATTGCGGCCGTCGTAAGAATCCGCGTAAGGCGTAAGTTTTGGGTTATAGAAAATGTCCTTTGCCAACGACGAAGCTTTACATTCGATATACCTCGGCGCGGCGGCTTCGTCTCCGGTATAAATATTCCCGAAATTCCCCTGCGTGTCGATAAAGTAATCTTTGCTTGCCAATACCACCAGAGCCGGCCCAATGGACGCTTCCCCGTGAGGATGGTACTTCATGCACTCCCCCACTACGCTGGCGACTTTGTAGAGCTTGTCGTCCTTCATTTCAAAAAGAGTGTGAAGTATGCGCCGCTGTACCGGCTTAAGGCCATCCTCCAGATCGGGAATGGCCCTGTCCTTAATTACATAGGAAGCATATTCGAGAAAGTTTCTGTCAAAGATATTTTTTATGAAAGCCACAACCGTTCCTTGCGTTAAATGTATAGATTTAAGCGGGGGGAGTCAATCAATTATTGCGTACCAGCCAACCTATATATTTGCCGGAGAATATTTTCGAAATACTTTGGGTCTTGTTGATTAATATTTTCGGCTATATACTTTAAGCAGCACTATAAAAAAGGAGCTAATATGACAAAGAAGACCAAAATCTACGAAAATAAGGATTTTGAGATAATCAAAATAGACAGTTTGGCAGCTTGTTGTTGTGGTCAAGCGCCTTTTAGTTCTATTTGCATTAGAAAGAAAGGCGGATTGCAACAGCTTAACCTGGAAGAAGAAAAATTCAATAGCCTACGAGAGCTCTTGAGTAGTAAAGAATATAGTGCTTAAAGACTGTGTGCTTCTGATGTTTTATTTTTCTTAATTAAAAAATTTGTTTTAAATTCGTTTAGTTTTTCCCTGCCGAGTTGCGTAACAGGTTTTAACCATCTGCCTGAGTTCAAGTACCAGAGAAAAATGCCTATGCGGAGGAATTCGTCCAGGAAGAGCATGAAGAACACGACGATGAAGGGCCAGTGAAAAACAAAACCCGCGATTGCCGCCGCCGGGATGCTGACGCAAAAAAGGCCGATGCTTTCTATCACTGTGCCAAAGATCGGCTCGCCACCAGCCCTGAAAATATTGTTGTTAATGTAGTTGCAGGTTCGCAGGGCTCCGGTAATGAGGTAGATAAACATCATCCCCTCAGCATAACGGAAAGCTTCCTCTCCAAGGCCGAAAGCGTGCAGCACCGGAGAACGCAGGAAAAGGATAATGCTCCAGATCGCCAATGTTACCATGGGGCAGATGAGGACAAAGCGTTTTGCTTCGGCGTAGCCTTCCAGGTGTTCGCCAGCGCCGATCCGTTTTCCCACCATGACAGAGCTGGCATTGGCTAGGCCTCCGAAAAAGGCGAAAATGAATCCTTCCAATACTCTGAACACAGCCATTGCGGCGATCCCCGCCTCAACCTGGCGGCCTATGATCATGTTGAGAAGCAGCATCCCCACACCGTAAAGTACCTCGTTAATTACCACAAAAAAAATCTTGGCGAAGTATTCCCTGACAAAGGCCCGGCTCCATTTGTAGTGATCCCTGATTCTGGTAATGAAAGAGTGTTTGTCCCTAAAACAGTAAATGTAAAGCACCAGTACATAAACCGACTGGGCAATGACCGTTGCAATCGCCGCACCCCGAACTCCAAGACGGGGAAAACCCAGCTTGCCAAAAATCAGAACCCAGTTGAGCGTAGTGTTGGTAATAACTGCGGCAATGGAAGCAAATAGGGGTATCCTCACTTTTTCGACGGAGCGGAGCAGGCAGCCCATAGCCATAACCAGAGTCTGAAGGGGAAAACACCAGCCCACTATGCGCAGGTATGGGACGCCGGTCTGCCGAATAATCTCCTTGTCTGTGTAAATCCCAATAATAAAATCCGGCGCAAGGATTGCCAGAGCGCCGAAAATAAAACCCATGACCATCATGCAGACCAGGGTAAGTCCGTAAGCCCGGCAAATTCCGTTTTCGTCTTTTGCGCCCCAATATTGGGCAAAGAATATCATCCCGCCGTTGCAGAAACCGAAGTAAGCCGAAAAAAGAAGCATGGAAAAAAGGGAACAGATCCCAACCGCCGCCACAGCGATTTCCCCTTCGGTACCGATCATTACGGTATCCACCAAACTTGCGGAACTTACAAAGAGATTCTGAAGCGCGATGGGAAAACCAATGGTTAAAGTGTTTTTATAAAACAGCCGATCACCGGCAAGGGAAGTTTTCAAAATGGTTTATTAACGTTATCTGAATATCAAAAATCAGTCCACGCCCTTTATCCGGCGTCCTCAATTAAGTTTTTCATAATATATTCCCTTCGCTCGGGAGTATTTTTCCCCATGTAAAAATTCAGCACCTGGGGCACCGTTTTAAGGGTACTTACCGACACCGGCACAAGGCGCATGTCTTTGCCGATGAACTGGCCGAATTCCTTCGGGTTAATTTCCCCAAGGCCCTTAAAGCGTGTTACCTCAGCCTGGCTGCCCAGCGCGTAAACCGCCGCGTCTCTCTCGTCGGCGTTGTAGCAGTAAGTGGTTTCTTTTTTGTTCCTCACCCTGAAAAGGGGAGTTTCAAGGATATATATCCTGCCTGCTGTTACAAGCTCTTCAAAATAAGAAAGAAAGAAAGTTAAAAGAAGGTTTCTGATATGAAAGCCGTCAAAGTCCGCGTCGGTAGCAATCACAATTCTGGCGTAACGGAGGCCGGAAACATCGTTCTCTATTCCCAGCGCCATCATCATGTTGTAAAGTTCCTCGTTTTTGTAAATGGCCGCCCGCTTCTTGCCGAACACGTTTTCAACCTTGCCGCGGAGGGCGAAGATGGCCTGGGTCATCACGTCCCTGCTTGAAACCATGGAGCCGGCGGCGGAATCTCCCTCTGTAATAAAAATCGTTGAACGCTCCCCTTCCTCGCCGTCTTCAAGGTGGTACTTGCAGTCTTTAAGCTTGGGTATCTTAAGGGCGATTTTTTTTGCGGCTTCCCGCGCTTCTTTCTTTACCTGGTTAAGCTCCGTGCGTAGGCTTTCATTGGCCAGAATCTTGTGCTCCAGTTTTTTGGCCGCTTCGGTATTTTTATGAAGCCAGTCCTCAGTTGCGTCCTTTGCTTCCTGTACTATCCAGCTTCGGATATCCGAATTTCCCAGCTTGTTTTTTGTCTGGCTTTCAAAAACCGGATTTTTTAGTTTCACCGCTACCGCCGCCGCTGTCCCTTCGCGTATGTCTTCGCTGCGGTAATCTTTTTTAAAGTAAGCCTGAATCCCCTTTAAAAAGCCCTCCTTAAAGGCCGAAAGGTGGGTTCCGCCGTCGCTTGTAAACTGGCCGTTTACAAAAGAAAAATATTCTTCGCCGTAGTTGTTGGTATGGGTAAAGGCAAATTCAATGTGTTCGCCCCTGTAGTAGCCCATCGGGTAAATGCAGTCGTCGCCGGTTTCTTCGCTTAAAAGATCGAAAAGCCCGCGCTTTGACACATACGGCTTTCCGTTATACGAAAGGGTAAGCCCGGCGTTAAGGTAGGCGTAATTCAAAATGCGCTTTTCGACGAACTCGGGGAAAAATTCGTAAGTACCGAAAATTTCCGCGTCCGGGGTAAACTCCACATAGGTGCCGTTTTTTTGCTTGTCCTTTAAGCGGCCCTTCTTTTCGCTTAAAAGATCGCCGCGCTGGAAAACCGCCTCGGCAAATTCGCCGTCCCTAATCGCAACAACCCTGAAATGCGAAGAAAGGGCGTTTACCGCCTTGGTTCCCACCCCGTTTAAGCCCACCGAGAACTGAAACACATCATCGTTGTACTTGGCTCCGGTGTTGATCACCGAGACACATTCCACGAGCTTTCCCAGGGGGATGCCACGCCCGTAATCCCTTACCTTGGCTGTTCCGTCTTTTATGACTATCTCAATTTGACTGCCGTTGCCCATGATGAATTCGTCAATGCCGTTGTCGATTATTTCTTTTAGCAAAACGTAAATGCCGTCGTCGGGATTGGAACCGTCTCCCAGGCGGCCTATGTACATTCCCGTGCGCAGGCGTATGTGTTCAAGCGATGAGAGGGTTGTAATTTTCGATTCGTCGTAAACGCCCTTGGCTCCGCTTTGGGGAAGGGATCGAACCAGCGCGGGAGCTTTCTTTGCCTCGGCCTTAGCCAGAATGCCCTTCCCTACAGGCTTTTTGATCGCCGTTTTTTTTGCCTTAGCTGCCATGATCTCCCTGTATGAATACTTCCAACTCAACAATATGCTGTTCTGTTTCGCTTATCTGCCCTTCAAGGCCTGTAATGGCGTCTTCCGCGTTGGCTATTTTTTGCTGCTGGGCGACAATGGCCCTTTTCAATCTTTCTATCTCAGCTTTTTCTTCATCAATCCTGATAGCGGCGTTTATTTTCCTTATTGAGAGCTCCTCCTCGGCAATTTGCGAAGAAATGGCTTCGGCTTTTTCCAGAACAGCGGGATCGTCATCGTTCATAATAGAAGCAAAGGTCTCTTTACCTCCGCTTGCGGCGGCCAGCATACCCAGCCTTAAATAAACGGCGGGAAATTCCTTCGTTATTTGGGCAATGCGCTTTTCAAAGCTCTTGATGCGGCTGGAAGGATAGCTTTCTGTACCTAAGCCGCCGCCTATTTTGCGGCGCTCTTCCTTTAGCGAAAGCAGCTCTTCGGCAAGAGAAGACATGCGCCCTTTCAGCCCCACAACCTTTTCGGCGTCTTGGGCAAAGTCTTCGCCGGAGAGTTCTTCCTCCATAGCCGTTGAAAGGAATTCGCTCCCTGCTCTAAGGTAAAGCTTCTCTAAGTCTGACCGGTTTTTCGACAACAGCGCTTTTTCTACCGCGGTTCTCGCGTTTTTCCCCAACCAGCTAAAAATGCCGCCACCCTGTTCTTCAAGTTCTTCCAGAGCTTTTTCATGTTCCCCTATCCTGGAAAGAAGATCCCCTTCCTGGCTTTTTAAGAGAGCGATAATATTATTCAAATCCGGAGCTTTAAGGGCAGCCATTCCGATACGGGTATGTACGGCAGCCAGCTCTCCTTTAAGCAGGGATTGCTCGCCTTCTATGGCGGTAATTCTCTCCTCCAGCTCTTTCAGCCTGAGAATATCCAGCTCAAGGGATCTGATTGCCGCGGTAGAATCGGCAATTTCTTTTTGCATTCTGCGGTATTCCGCCAGAACAGCGCCTGGGCTGCCAACCTGGGTGTCAGAAAAAGGTTCCGCATCCCCTATCCTCTGCAGCAGAGTTTCTCCCAACCCCTGAAGAAGGCGGTTTCGGTCCTCTGCAAGGGTTTTCTTTTTTTCTTCAAGCTCTTTTATAACAGTTTTTCGTTCGTCCATGCAATAATTATACGCTTTTTCCAATATTAATAAAGGGTGGCTAAGCAGTTGACCCGCCACTCTTGTCTATGCTATTCTGGTTTATCTCTTAGATTAAGGATGTTACCATGAATTTTATTTATTTGTCCCTAGGTTCGTTAAGCCGCCTTATGGCTGCTCCGGCGGGGGATGGGTCAACCGGCTCTTCGTTGTTCAGTTTTCTGCCTTTAGTCTTAATTGTCGCTATTTTCTATTTTTTAATGATTCGCCCTCAAAATAAGAAACAAAAAGAAACCCAAAAAATGCTTGCGGCCCTTAAAAAAGGCGACAGGGTTGTTACAATTGGCGGTATCCATGGGGTAATACAGTCAGTCAAGGAAAGCACAGTAATAGTCAAGGTTGACGAGAGTACAAAGCTGGAGTTCAACCGAAGCGCCATTGCCAGTGTTTCCAGTCAGGCTAAGGAAGACGGAGAAGACGACAAGAAAAAAATAGAAGAAAAGAAAGATTAGAGCCATTTCCGGAGAATATGCATGAGTAAACTCTACCGTTTCGTAATTATTTTAGTTATTTTAGCGCTTTGTTTTGTTTTTTTGCTTCCGACAATCCGCTGGTATTTTTGGGTGCCAAAACTGGAGCAAACCAGGGCGTTGGGCTCCCGTGAGCAGATTAAGACCTACGCATCCCAAACGGCCCAGGTGGATTTGGAAGCCCTGATATCAAGGGCCCGAAGCGGTGGGGATGTGCCTGAAGATTTGGCATTTCTGACCGCCAAGGCAAAGAAAATCTACAAGGACTCGAAACGAACAGCGCCTGAAAATTGGGATGCCAGGACCGTATTGGGAGCTTTTGCTTCCCGGCAGGAAGCGCTGGAAGCGATAGAATCCAGCTATAGGGACAGGATTTTCAGCCTAAAGGATCTGCAAAAAAACGCTGTTCAGCTTGGGCTGGATCTTTCCGGGGGTCTGAGCATAGTCTTGCAGGCCAATTTGGACGCGCTTAGGGAGAAATTGGGCCGTGATCTGAACGACGCGGACAGAGAGGATGCGGTAAACCGGGCTCTTGAAGTCTTGAACAGCCGCATCGACCGTTTCGGCCTTACCGAGCCGGTTATCCGCCAGCAGGGCAAAGACCAGATTTACGTTGAGATACCTGGGACAGCGGACCCGGAGCGAATAAATGACATTATCATGGGGAAGGGCAGTCTGGCTTTCCATCTGGTGGATGAAGAAGCCACCGTGGCTTTCAACCAGTATTACAACGCGAATCCCGCTCAGACTTTTAATGCCTTTGGTGAACTGATAAATCCGCTAATTATACCCTCTGACGTGGTTATGCGCGGCGTGTATACTAAAGACCAATACGGCCTGGACGAGCAAAAGCGGAATTCTTACGGCAATCTCGATTATGTCGCTATAAAAAAAGAAGTGGGCCTCGATGGCAACCATATCAGGAGCGCCGAAGTGAGCCGGAGCAGTCTTGATGGCAGGCCTACGGTTACGTTTTTGCTGGACTCCGAGGGGGGGGATATATTCTATAAACTCACCTCGGCAAATATCGAAAAGCCCATGTCAATTGTTCTGGATGACAAAGTTAAGTCCATTGCCACAATAAGGGGTGCAATCAGGGAATCGGTTCAATTGGAAGGCTTCGGGGAAGATGAAGCGAACAACATTGCCCTGATGTTAAGGACGGCGGCACTGCCGGTGGAGTTGGAAGTGATCAATCAGCAGTCAATCGGGGCCTCAATGGGAGAGGATACCATCCGCCAGGGCTTCTATGCCCTTCTGGGGGGCGTTATCGCGGTTCTGGTATTTATGGTGCTATATTACAAAACGGCCGGAATGAACGCGGTCATGGCCCAGGTGTTGAATTTCTACATTATGTTCAGCGTCCTTTCGGCGTTTAATTTTACCCTGACCCTGCCCAGCATTGCCGGTTTCATTCTTACTATTGGCATGGCAGTAGACGCGAGCGTGATCATCTTTGAGCGCATGAAGGAAGAATTGCGCGACGGCAAGGGCCGCAAAGCGGCGATTGACGCCGGGTTCGACAAGGCTTTCTGGGCCATCATGGACTCCAACATCACAACGTTCATTGCGGCTCTGTTCCTTTCCCAGTTAGGGTCAGGCCCAATAAAGGGTTTCGCGGTTGCGCTGGCCATAGGAATTTTCTCCTCCGTGTTTACCGCCCTTTTTGTGTCCCGGCTCCTCTTCGATTTCAGTACCGATGTTTTAGGCACCAAGAAGCTCTCCGTAAGCTGGAGAATAAAGTAGGTATATGGCATGAAACGGATAATTCGTTTTTCAAAATATTTTTTACCCGCGGCGGTCTTATCAACGACTATTGCGGTATTTAGCATTGTTGGTTTTTTAACGCTGGGCCTTAACCTGGGCGTAGATTTTCAGGCGGGGCTTTTGCAAGAAATCCAGTTAGTCCCTACGGCTTTCAGTCTAACGTATAACGGCCCCGGAAACGCCTCAATCTCGTTCAGCAGAACTGCCCTTGATATTGTTATTTCCGGCGTAGGGGTGGAGGAAGTAACGGACCGATTTGCCTTCGCTTCTTACCCCACCCAGCAGGATCTGGTCCGCGCTCTCCGGGGGATTGAGGGCATAGTCGTGTCGGAAACGGCTCCCGGCAGCATCAGCACTGCCACGTTTATACAGAGCGCACAATCCAGCCCCATGCTTGACGCGTCAATTCCCTTTGTTATCCATTACCTCCCGCCGAATGCAACGCCTGTCAGGATTGAAGACATACGCGCCAGCCTGCTTCCTTTGGGGACAGTAGCGGTTCAGAACCTTGGCGTTCCCGGCGAGCGGCGTTTTATGATCCGCATGGAAGACAAGGAATTCGGTAATACAAGCGGAGGCGTCCCTGCGGAAAAGATCATGGCGGCGCTTGAAAGCAATTTTGGACGCGGAGAAGTTGCGGTAACCAGGATGGATTATGTGGGCTCCAGGTTTTCCAAACAGCTCACGGATCAGGTAGGGCTTCTTACGGCAATGACCCTCTTGTTGATCCTTGCTTACAGCTCGATTCGCTTCAAACCCCAGTACGCCATTGGCGCGGTAATAGCGATTCTCAACGACGCTCTTGTTATCGTGGCCTTTGTGGTCTGGACAAGGATGGAATTCAACACAACCACAATCGCGGCAATTCTTACCATCCTCGGTTACTCAATCAACGGCACCATCGTTATCTTTGACCGTGTCAGGGAAAACCGTCGCATATTTCCCGACGACGCGTTTGTCGATGTGCTTAACCGTTCCATTACGGGAACGCTCAGCCGCTCAATCATCACTACCTTTACTACCATGCTGGCGGTAATTTCGCTCTTTCTTTTTACCACCGGTTCCATGAAGGACTTTGCCCTCGCGCTGTTGGTGGGGATGACATCGGGCGTTTATACTACAACTTTTATTGCGACTGGTTTTGTTTATTTTTGGGATGTGCAGGCTAAAAAAAGGGAGAAGAAAAGGCTCAATACCGCTCCCGCCAAAGCATAGCATTTGCGCCTGAATGAAGGTAATCCGCGCCGGAATTCTGGGTTTTTGCATGGGCGTCCGCCGTGCAGTGGAAATTGCCGAGCGGGCGTCGCTTAAAGCCGGGCGTTCTGGCAGGCTATACACATTAGGCCCTCTTATCCATAATTCGCAGGTTCTTGAATCGCTGGGAAAGCGCGGCCTTGTCTGCCTGAACGAAAATGAGCTTTCATCATTCCCTGCCGATTCTACCGTGATAATACGCGCCCACGGGATTTCCCCGGTTGCTGAAAGGGAGCTTTCAAAAAAGGGAATAAACATTCTGGACGCCACCTGCCCGCACGTTAAGCAAAGCCAAAGGAAAGCCCGCAGTTTTGTCGAAAACGGCTACCGCCTTTTTATTGCGGGCGAAGAAAACCACGGAGAGATCGCCGGAATAAAGGGCTATGCGGAAGACGGCTTTTCATCAATTTCATCTTCATCGATTTCATCGATGCTTCCTTCTGCGGTCTGCTTCGTGGTGAGTAACGCGCAAGAAGCTTTTAACTCGGCAGAAGAACTCTACCGTTGCGAGCCGGAAGCAAAGACAGCCCTTATCGCCCAGACGACACTAAGAGCCGAAGAATACCGGGCTATAGGCGAAAAGATACAGCATTTTTTCCCATCGCTTGAGATAGTAAATTCCATTTGCACGGCTACCGTGGACAGGCAAAACGCGCTTAGGGAGCTGGCAGACGTTGACGCTGTAATTATTGCCGGAAGCCGGGAATCTGCCAACACCCAGAGGCTGCTTTCTCTGGCCAGGGAATTGGGGAAACCCGCTTGGCTTACTGAAGCGGTTTCCGACATTCCACCTGAAATTGCCGCCTATGAAACTGTCGGCCTGAGCGCGGGCGCGTCTACGCCGGATGATCTGATTGATGTAATAGAGAAAGCACTCAGAGCGCTTTAAACCACAATGAAACCGGTTTTAATGATACTCACTTTCTAGTCCTTTTTATAGATAAAACGCTCGCCCAGGGCAAAGATATGGAAGCGCTTTTCCGGACAAAGGGCATACATTGAATCAGCAAAGCGCGCGGGATTCTCGCTGTTAAACGTCATCATATCGTAGTGGGATGGAAACACAATATCAACTGGCAACGTCCGGGCAAGTTTAACTGCGTCAAGGACACCCATGTTACCTATAAAGCCTGCCTCTGTCCGCTCCCAATCGGTGCCGTTTATGGGAAGGATTGCTATGTCCAGGGGCGCGTGAGCCTTAAGAGAGCGGACAAGGGATGGCGTAACCCAGGTATCACCCGAATGGTATATTGATATCCCGTCTCCCCTCAGGATATAACCCAGCGAGACATAGTCGCCGTTCCCATCTTTTTCGCCGTCATCCTGAACATGCAGGGTATGAATAGCCGGTATCGGAACCAGGGTTACGGGTTCAATTTTACTGCCACCTTGTTTCTCACTCGGTCTGCGCAATAAAAGATCGATACTTTCTCCGACCCTTGCTGCCATGACTCGTTCCTCCCCAATACCTGCCTCAACAAGCAGACGCTTAAAGGGAGAGGGAACCACAAAGCAAGCCAGAGGATTGGTCTTTGCCAAGGGCAACAGGGTTTTAAGGTTCAAGTGATCGCAATGGTTATGGGTACAGAGCACATAATCCACCTGCTGTGTCTCGGCAAGGTCAAAAGGCGGCGGATACACTCGTTGGGTTTTTCCGTTTTCATCCACAAGATCGTTTAAGATCACATCGATATAAAAAACTGTTTCCCCAAGCCGGATAATAAACCCGTGCTGGCCTGTAAACCAGATATATGATTCTCCTTTCCGGGGCCGGGATCTCGCAATCTCATCCAAAAGAGCTTTCCCGCTTTTGTACCAACGGCCTAAACCGCCCGCCAAATCATTCAAAATATCCTCCCAAAACGAAAATATGACAAGCTCTACCACGAACCAACACTAAAGCCATTTGCATATTTTATTTATAACAAGGATTGGGCGGCGGTACTATCCCAATTTTTGTTATTACTAATCTTCCTTTGTTATTTACTTCTGTAAATCCCCTTCTATGCGGCAGGGTATGCGACTTGTATTATTTTCATATTATTCGTATTATTTTTTTATCGTGATCGATTTGTTTCAAATAAAAGCCCACTCTTACCCCCCCCCCCCCATAGTGTAGTTTTTTCGCTTTTAGTTATTAAGACGCTATATATAGCGCCCCTATTTTTCTCAAACCTGGACACAGCAGCCCGTATGGGCTGTTTATATTTTTTTTAGAGGCAGAAAATGATGAAAGACGGAAAGAAGGTTTTCTTGTTGGGAATGCTGATCTTGGCATTGGTTTTGGCAGGCTGTAATAGCGACTCGCCAGAAGAATTATCCGCGACGGCCGCGAACTTTAACGACGTTATTAACAGTATAAAAGCTAAGCCCGGCAATTACGTCATCAACCTGACAGGCGATTTGATTGACTATCCCGGTGCCCTTGTTGAAACCGCAGGGGTTAATATCACCGTGAAAGGGACAGGTGCCAACAAAATCACCTGGAAATACGTGGATGGGAAACCTCCTCTTTTTTGGGTAAAGGCAGGGAAACTCAGTTTTGAAAACATTAACCTTAGCCGAGCAGTCGGTAACACACAAGATTGGCCTCTTATTGTAGCTGAAAAAGACGGAACCATTGAAATTAAGAATGGAGTAGTTCTGAGCACTGACATTAATGTCGGTGTAATGAGTAGCGGAGCCTTAATCATGTCGGGCGGAACCATAAAGAACTGCGGCGTATGGCTTGGTGGCGGCACCTTCACAATGTCAGGCGGAACTATAGAGAACGGCGAGATAGGTACTAACGGAAGCGGACTTTCCATAACCATGAAGGGCGGAACCATACGCGGAGACGGAAACGGTATTAGTCTTTGGGGTGATAGCGAAAACTGTACTGTTAACATTAGCGGTGGAACAATCAGCGGCAATGGTGGTAATGGTGTGGTTTTAGACGGTAAAAACGATAAACTCACCATGACGGGCGGAACAATCAGCGGCAGCGGAGGAGATGGTATTATTCTAGGGGATGAGAGCAAAAACTGTACTGTAACCATTAGCGGCGGAACTATCAGCGGTAATGGTGGTACTGGTGTGCTTTTAGTTGGTAGCGGAAATACTTTCACAATGTCCGGCGGAACCATCGAAAAAAGTAAAAATTATGGGTTGCGCTTAGACGGCGCCGACGTGGGATTTGAAAAAAAGAAGGGTGCCGTCATTTACGGTGATTCAGGCGTCAATAAGAATGGCGATGGGGCTATACGTGTCAAATGCCAGAAAAACGATTCGAACAGTTTGCAACTGAAAGTTGACGCGGGAAAAGACGATGTCTACGCGGCAAAGATCAACGCAGGGCAGACTGATATAACCGGCAAACAAGGACCTAATTGGTAAAACTAAACGACTGGAGGTGTCCAATAAGTAAGAATTAACCACGGAGTACTGCTGTCCGTTGGGCAGCTTGGAGTTACACGGCTAAGAACCGAAGGTAGTTTTAATCAACAACCTCGCCCTGAAGGGCGGGGTATTAAACCCGCCTGCGAATAAAATTTTAGCTTTTTTACTCCGTGTTTCTCCGTGGTAAAATATTCTTTACTGCCATAGCCCGCTTTCCTTCACCTATTTCCAGTTCTTCATGAATATATTCAAAAGCAAAGCAATCTCATCTTCTGACAAAACAACAGCCGGAAACTCAACATTGCGGTCATTTAAAATCGGCGGGTTGGATAAAAAAAGCTTTTTCAGAACCGAATCGGACTCTGAATCCGGGGATTCCTCTGGTTCTGGTTTTTCTATTGGTGAAAAATTTATTGCGAAATTCTCCGAAGGAAAGATGCTTTCCATCTGCAACATTAGCTCAGCTTTAAATACCTTGTCTTCCACATGATAAAGATTAAGATATAGCCTTTCTATAGGAAGGTTCACAGTAATTCCTTCGCCGTTTAACATTCTGTCCAGTATGGAATTTTGGTTTTCCAGCCATAACGAAAGCGGGGCCGGCTCGCCGGAGCGGTGCCTGAACGCGATAAATCCTTCCGGCGTTTTTACTCCCGGTTCATCGTACATCGCCTTCATTCGACTACGACGCCACCCAACGATATAAACTTCATCAGAATCTAAACTTACCGATAACCTGTCAGTGTCGGAATACCAATAATGGTCGTCGCCGGAAAACATAAATTTCCAGTTTATGTTAACAGCCAGGGCGACGTTTACAATTAAATTCGGATAAGAGCCAAACCCCACAATTTGAAAAAACCGCCCGGTATCGCTTGTAAATAAAGCGGCGACTGCTATTTCTGTCCTGTCTATTACCTGCATGGCTTGCCAGCTTTTCAGTTGACTGATGGGAATGATGTCAATTATAGGGCGCATTATTTTTGTATCCGCAAAAGCATATACAAACGCTCCATTGTCAAGGGGTATGAAACTGTCTCCATAAACAACTATCTCTGGTACTTCGTACCCAAGTACTTCGTATAAGTCTTCCGTCTCTGTCGTTTCAGCCATAATGGGTTTGCAAAGGAAAAGCGAAAAGAGAAAAATGAGCAAGGAAAACATAAATGCGCGAATACAGGAATATTTAACTTCCATAGTTCAATTATACTATTGAAAACGGAGCTTGTCATAAAAACAGCCAAAAATTTTACCACAGAGTAACACGGCTAAGAACCGAAGGTAGTCTCACAGCTACAGAACCGAAGGTAGGAAAAGAACAAAATTTATAAAACTCTGTGTTACTCCGTGTTCTCTGTGGTTTGTATTTTCTTCATTTACAGCATTGAATATCTTTCGCCCATTCGTATAATATGAGTTGAGGTTTGTATGAACGCAGTTGAGCTGGAAAAAGCCTATGATCCCAAAGGGTTTGAGAAGAGGATTTATGCGCTCTGGAAAAAAGCCGGAGCTTTTAAACCGGAAAACACTGCCGCCGGAAAAGAGGCAAAAGATAAATATGTCATTGTAATTCCTCCCCCAAATGTAACGGGGGTTCTTCACGTGGGGCATGGCCTTGGAATTTCCATAATGGATACCATTATCCGCTACCATCGCATGAAAGGTGAAGCGACCCTTTGGGTGCCTGGTACCGATCACGCGGGTATTGCGACCCAGCATGTAGTGGAAAAAAAGCTTCAGGCGCAGGGGCTGAATAAGCATGGCCTGGGACGGGAAAAATTTCTGGAAGAAACCTGGAAGTTAAAAGAAGAACATCACGCAATTATTTCAGAGCAGATAGCTTGCGCGGGCGCAAGCGTGGACTGGGATCGCGAGCGCTTCACCATGGACGAGGGGCTTTCCAGGGCAGTACGCGAGGTCTTTGTTACGCTCTACGAGCGTGATCTTATATACAAGGGAAAGTACCTTGTAAATTGGTGTAGTACCTGCGGAACTGCCATCGCGGATGACGAAGTCGAGCATGAAGACACGCCCGGCAAAATGTACCACCTCCGCTATCCCTTCGCCGACGGCAGCGGCTTTGTGGAGCTTGCCACAACGCGGCCTGAGACGCTCCTGGGAGATACCGCCGTCGCTTTTCACCCGAAAGACGAGCGTTACACAAAGCTCGAAGGCAAGATGCTTCGCCTTCCCCTTGCCAACCGCGAGATTCCCCTTGTGGCGGACTCTTACGTTGACCGCGAGTTCGGTACCGGGGTAGTGAAGATAACTCCGGGGCACGATCACAACGACTGGGAGCTTGCCCGCAGACATGGCCTGCCTGAGATAAACATTTTGACCAGCGACGGGCGGCTGAACGACGCTGTTCCCGAAAAATACCGTTCGCTAAAAGTGATGGAGGCCAGGGAGATAGTTCTGGGAGATCTCAAGGCCGGGGGCTTTTATATAAGGGAAGAATCAATCACCCACGCGATTGGTTGTTGTTACCGCTGTCACACGGTTATCGAGCCGTACCTTTCGGAACAATGGTTCGTCAGGATGAAGCCGCTTGCGGACAAGGCCCTTGCCTCATGGCGGCGGGGGGAAATTATTTTCTTCCCCAAGAAGTGGGAAAATACCTACGAGCACTGGCTTGAAAATATCAGGGACTGGTGCGTTAGCCGCCAGCTCTGGTGGGGTCATAGAATTCCCGCCTGGTATTGCGGCGACTGCGGTAAAACCTCGGTTTCCCGTACCGACCTTGCGGCCTGTCCCCACTGCGGCTCCAAAAACATCGAGCAGGATCCTGATGTGCTGGACACCTGGTTTTCCAGCTGGCTCTGGCCCTTCACCGTTATGGGCTGGGAAAATGACAAGTGCGATACCGATGATTTTCGCCGCTATTATCCTACTACTGCCCTTGTGACAGCTTACGACATTATCTTTTTCTGGGTGGCCAGGATGATCATGGCCGGCCTTGAGTTCACAGGCAAAGCCCCTTACAGGGATGTTTACATCACCCAGCTTATCCGCGACAAGCAGGGCCGCAAAATGTCCAAGACCCTTGATAACGGAATTGACCCTTTGGAAATTATAGATAAATTCGGCGCTGACGCTTTAAGGTTCACCCTTGCTTACCTCTGCGCCCAGGGCCAGGACATTTTGATGGATAAGGAGTCGTTTAAGCTGGGTTCCAAATTCGCGAACAAAGTCTGGAACGCAAGCCGCTATATTCTTATGAACCTGGAAGGAAGAAACCTTGCAGAAAGCCCTGCCCTGCTTCCTGTTGACAAGTGGATTTACTCAAGGCTTAACAGTACCGCGCGCGCAATGGAAGAAGCTTTTCTCTCTTACCGTTTCAATGACGCCGCCGGGTCTGTCTACGAATACTTTTGGAATGATTTCTGCGACTGGTATGTGGAAGCTACAAAGCTTTCGATGAAGGGTGAAAGCGACAGGGAGAAGGATCGGGCGAGCACAGTGCTGCTTGATGTGCTGGCTAAGTCTATTAGGCTGCTTCATCCCCTCCTCCCGTTTGTAACTGAGGAAATTTACGGCAAGCTTCCAAACATCAAAGACGAGCTTCTAATTACCGCCCCTTATCCGGTTTATCAAAAAGAGCTTGCCAATGAAAAGGCGGAAAAGGATTTTGCCTTTCTGCAAGACCTGGTCCGTCAGGTGCGTACCCTGCGCAGCGAATGTACCATTCCTCCGGATCAGAAACTTAAAGTACGCCTTCGCGTTTCTGCGACTGAGGACGAAGTATTGATAAAAGAAAATACAGCCCTTGTAAAACTCCTTGCCGGAATCGGCGACCTGGAAATTGACCAACAAGCCAAGCCGCAAGGCTCAATAGGGCTCGCCGGAAACGGATTTGAGGCTTTTGTATTTATTGCCGAAGCGGTGGACATTAAACTCTTAAAACAAAAATTTGACAAAGAGCTTGAGAAGGACAAAAAATATGTCTCGAACCTGAAAGCCCGTCTGGCAAACGGAGATTTCCTGAAAAACGCTCCGCCGGATCTCGTAGAAGGGGAAAAGCAAAAATTGGAAGAAGGTTTGAAAAGAACCGACAAACTTGAATCTTATATCAAGGACATGGCTTAGGTAGCAAAATGACCACGGAGGAAATGCTTCGCCTCAAAGGCACATTCATGGCTCCTTATATGCAGCTTGCCACCGCCCTTATCGGAAAAACCAGGGAGGGAGGCGGTAATATGTTCCGCCATCAGTTTGATACCATGGCCACCCTCATAGATTACGGGTACATAGACTCAGTCCTGCTTAAAGCTTCGATAGTGCATGACCTTTTTGAAGACGTGCCGGATTTCAACCGCAACCTCCTCCTGCAAGTGGACTTTGAAAGCGCCGCCGTCTATGAACTTGTGATGCAGGTAACCCGCCTTCCGGAAGAGACCAAACCGCAGTTCCTTACCCGCATTCTGGAAACAGGTTCCAGGCAGGCCAAGGTACTAAAGGTGGCGGATAGAATTTCCAACATGATTGCCCTTGGTTTTGTGATAAATACCGATTTCATCCACCGCTATACAGAAGAGACTGAGCGGTATATCTTTCCCATAGCGGAGCAGGTGGACAGGTCCATGCTTTCCGAGCTTAAATCTCTGGTGGAATCCAGGCGGAAATACCTTTCTGCAATCATATCTAAATAAAAAAGCCTGCCGCAGTGTGAACTATGGCAGGCTCTCATTGTACCTCTAAAAAATGAAGTTTTTGAGGTGTCCTCTTATAAGGTTACATTCAACAGGCTGGTGAATTTGTTAATGTATCCCATTATAAAGGCAAGCGCGATTATTGCCGGAAGAATGTAGGTGATGTAAAACTTCAATTTATTAGGCCATTTTAATCCCTCTCCGGCATTGACTTCTTTCAGGAAGTTTTCGTAACCCCAGCCCTTCTTGGCTGTACAGAACAGGATGTAAATAGCGCCTCCAAGGGGGAGGAGATTCTGGCTGATTAAAAAGTCTTCCAAGTCAATAACCTGCGATCCATTCCCCAGCCATGACAGTAGCGGCGCGAAAAAACCATCCAAAATATTAAACCCAAGCGCGCATGGAAGGGAAAGGATTATTATGGCAATTAAATTTACCAGAACCGCTTTCTTTCGTGACCAATCTTTTAAATCCATCGCGAATGCGATGAAGTTCTCAAAGACCGCCACAACAGTAGAAAGCGCGGCAAAGAACATGAACAGGAAGAACAAAATGCCGAAAAGATACCCGCCCGGCATATTGTTAAAAATGTTGGGTATCGTTATGAAGATGAGTCCTGCTCCCTGATTGGGTTGAATCCCGAAAGCGTAGCAGGCAGGGAAAATTATAAGGCCGGCGCCAAGAGCGGCAATCGTGTCCAATATGACAACATTGCGAGACTCACCCAAAAGGCTTTTTCCCTTTCCAAGATAACTGCCAAATATTGCCATTGAACCAATGCCCAAAGAGAGGGTAAAGAACGCCTGTCCCATAGCGGCGTAAATAATATTCCATATCCCGTGAGTTTTTATTGGTTCAAGTGATGGAATAAGATAAAATTTCAGGCCTTCCATAGCGCCTGGCAAGGTAACAGAGCGGATAATTAGTATAAGCATAATGATAAAAAGACAGGACATCATGATTTTTGTTATTCTTTCCACGCCTTTTTGCAGACCGATTACACAAATCGCAAAACCAATCACGCACACTGCGATCATCCAGCCCGTATTGGCGCTCGGGCTCCCAAGCATTTGCAGGAAGACATTACCTACCTGTCCCGGCTCCATACCAGGTGCCATACCTCTGAATTCTCCCCTGATCATCTTGTACAGGTAGAAAAACATCCAGCCGGAAACACTTGTATAGAACATCATCAGCAAGTAATTGCCTGCCATGGCAAAATAGCTGAAAATATGCCATTTTGTTCCCTTGGGCTCTAACTCTTGAAATGACCGCGCCACAGACCGTTGGCTACCCCTGCCGACGGTAAATTCTGCAACCATAACCGGTATACCAAGAAGAACAAGGAAGATCAGATAAATCAATATGAAAAGTCCTCCGCCATAGTTACCAGCCATCCATGGAAACCGCCAAATGTTCCCCAAGCCAATCGCGCAACCGGCTGCGACAAGTAAAAAGCCCAATCTTGTCGCGAAATTCTCTCTTTCTTTCAAAATAGTGTCCTCCTCCATAAAAAGGTAATAATATGTTAAAATAAAATACATTGATATACAAGTAGGTGATATAATGTCCCATACCAATGCGCCTTTTTATAGCAGTAAACTTCGATAACACGGTAAAAGAGCAGCTTCTGGAAATCCAGGCGCAGTTGCGTTCCCAATCCACCCGCGGAAATTTCACCCGCCCGGAAAACCTTCACCTTACCCTGGCTTTCCTTGGAGAGACCTCAGAAGAAAAGGTTCCTTCCATCCTTAAAATTATTGATGATATCCATGTATTGTATAGGGTTCTGCCTGAGGCAAAGCCTGAGACTTCGTCCCTTGAAGTTTCTTTTACCCATACAGGCTGTTTTACACACAGCCATAAGGAGCTTTGGTGGATTGGGGCGGATGAAACCTGTCAGGGCCTTAGCCGGCTGAGGGCAATCCACGGCGAGCTAATTAAGCGCCTTCCTGACGCGGGTTTTTCGGTTGACAAGAGGCCTTTTAACCCTCACATAACTTTGGGACGGGAAGTTAAGCATTTGCGGCAAATAACTTTGACTTGCAATGAGATAAAGGTAAAAGTTGATCGTTTAAGCCTTATGAAGTCAGAGCATATTGGAGGAAAGTTGACATATACCGAACTTTTTCCTGCGGCCCTGCCGCCTTTAAATCAATACTGACCGTTTTACATCCACAAGGGAAACTCCAAAGAGGCGTTCCATTGCCGATACGTCGGCGGAATTTCCACCCAACCGATTGTAAGCTTCCACCACCAATTCGATTTCTTCTTTGTTTCCGGAATATACAGCCGCAGAATAAGCAGGGCGGAATAAACCTTTTTCAGCCAGTTCTTTGGCAGAGAGCTTCCCGAATTTCTTTTTAGCCTGTTTATCCACCACCGCGACGGGGCCATCGTAGCCTATTGTAAAAATGAAATCTTCCCGGCTTAGCACGGCGAGTCCTATTCTACGGAATAAAATTTATCTTTGCCGACGCCGCACATGGGGCAAACCCAGTCCGAAGGGAGATCCTCAAAAGCTGTTCCGGGCTTGGCGCCGCTGGCAGAGTCCCCTTCCGCAGGGTCGTAGACATAACCGCAAAGATCACAAACATATTTTTTCATTGTTCCCTCCATAATAATTGTTATTTATAGTATATATAAATAATATATACTATTTTTCATCTGTTTGCAAGTTTATATCATTTGACACTGACCCATTCCCATCTTATTGTTTTTTCTGTATAATATAAACAATGAGCAGGGCGTCTAAAAAATTCCAGGTTGATCAGAGGGTGGTTTATCCCAGTCAGGGAGTGGGAATAATAAAATCAATTGAAGAAAAATCATTTAAAGAAAATGCCGTTCTTTACTATGTAATTTATCTTGAAGTGTCCGACATGACAATCATGGTTCCGGTGGATAAAGCCACCGCACTTGGAATACGGCCCATCGTAGCCAAGGATGAAGCGCTTAAAGCCCTGGAACTTATCAGCGAAGATTACGAGCCTGTCCCATCAGATTGGAAAGTGCGATACCAAACAAACGTCGATCTTCTAAAAAAGGGAAGCGTTATGGACATCGCCACGATTGTACGCTCGCTATACCATAGAAGCAAGGTAAAAGAGCTGCCTATCCAGGAAAGGAAGCTCTACGATACGGCTCTGAAACTCCTTGAAGACGAAGTTTCCTGTTCTCTCCGCAAGCCAAAAGAAGAGGTGGAGAACATGATCTTTGCACGCCTGGAAGAGCGGTAATTTCCTTCTCGCAGCAGAACAATGCTAACCACTGGAGCCCCTATTGCCGCTATTATTTGCGCGGCTGGCTCTTCCAAAAGAATGGGGGGCGTAAAAAAGGAATATCTTGCCTTGCCTTCCACTTCAGAAAGCCCGCTTACAGTTTTGGGTGCGGCGGTCAGCGCCTTTGCCTCCCTTCCGCAAATAAGGCCCATTGTAATTGCAGTACCCCCCGGCGAAGAAAGCGAAGCGCGATCCAGCCTGCCTAAAGAGCTTACATATGAAAATGAACGCATTTTTTTTGTTTCAGGAGGCAAAACCCGCCGCGCTTCCGTGCATAACGCGCTTTTATTTTTGGCCTCCCACAAACCCGCGTACGTTCTGATTCACGACGGGGCCAGGCCCTGGGTAAAAAGGGAGCTAATTGAAAAAATCATCGAAGGAGCAATAAAATATCGAGCCGCGATTCCGGCGCTGCCGCTGATTGAAACCCCCAAAGAGCTTAAAACATCCACAGGTGAAGTGAAATTCGTTGAACGGCATTTAAGGCGCGAAAACCTGTGCGCCGTCCAGACCCCGCAGGGATTCGCCTTCCCCGAAATTCTGGCGACCCACGAAAAAGCTTCCGAAAAGGAAGAAAAAGAAGGCTTTGAATACACAGATGACGCCGAGGTCTGGGGCGAATTTACAGGCCAAGTGGCGGTGATCCATGGCGAGCCTGAAAACAGGAAGATCACCTACCCGGAAGATCTGGAAATGGCCGCAAAGGGAAAAACTTTGGCGGTTAAACAGAGAATCGGAATTGGAAGGGATCTGCACCGCCTGGCCAGTGGCAGAAAGTTTCTGCTTGGCGGGGTGGAGATTCCGTTTGACAAGGGAGAACTTGGCCACTCAGACGGGGACGTGCTGGCCCACGCGGTCTGCGACTCCATCCTGGGAGCGGCGGGACTGGGAGACATCGGCGAGCTTTTCCCCGACAGCGATCCTGCCTATAAAGACGCAGACTCCATGGAGCTTTTAAAGCGCGCCTGGCATAGCGTGAAGGCGCAAGGCTGGCAATTGGCAAACCTGGACTGCGTCGTTTGCTGTGAAAAGCCAAAAATACTTCCCCATAGGGACAAGATACGCTCCTCTCTGGCAAAAGCCCTCGATGCCGATCCCGCACTGGTCTTTGTCAAAGGCAAGACGGCAGAGGGCCTTGGCCCAATAGGCAGCGGAGAGGCCGTAGAAGCGACGGCTGTGTGCCTGCTTGAAAAGCTATGCGACTAATCTTCTTCCCCACCAGCCGTAAAGCACGTCTCCTTTTTCTATGTTGGTTCCATCCATAAGGTTTATAACAAGGTTTGCCGGTGTGTACTGGAGCATATTGGCAATGAGGGTGGGCTTTTGAGCCATTTCATTCAGGGGCACACAGAGTAATTTATAAGGCGAATGTTTGTGTTTGGGATTTGCAGATTTCCCATGCCCTGTTCAGCGTTCTTTTGCTCAATGTCGGCAAGAATGTTTTCGCCGTTCTTTGTCTCAAAAAAGCGGCACATGGTTACGTCTGCGCTAAACATGCCGTACGCTTCTTCCGGCGGACTGCGCTTAATAAGATACGCTTCAAAATCCGCCAGTGATTTTATTTTCCGCTCACCGCCCAAATTTGGAAAGGCTAGTTCAAAAGGAAGACCAAAGTCAGGAAAATCGCCAAATTCATAAGAGTCAAGCGATATCTCATCAATAACAGTTTTTTCCGGCATAATTTACCCCCAATTGCATGGTTAGTATTCGTATACGCTTTAATTATGCAGGTTCACACTGTCATAGAGTGATAGAGTAAAAAAATATTTACAGAAAAGTTCACGCAAACAGCAATTCTCAGTTTGGAAAAAGAAGAGTTTAACCACAGAGTTACACGGCTACAGAACCGAAGGTAGTAGCACAGAGTTTTAAGACAATGGAAAAATTCTTTGTTTTCCTCTGTGAAACTCCGTGTTCTCCGTGGTTTAATTTTTTGGTATTTCCATAAACTGAGAATAATGTCACGCAAAGGCACAAAGTTGTAATTAGTTATGTAAATAGGAATAATGTTTTTATGAACAGTAAAAAAGCCAACGACACGGAGCCCGACTGGGCGGCGGTTTTTCGTAGTCTTGAGAAATGGCGCAAGGCTTTCCTCGCCGCACCTGACATTGAAGACACCGCCGTAGCCGCCATTGCGGGCGAATACGAAAAAGGGCTGGCAAAGCCCTGGGCCGTTCTGGTCTCTACCATCCTGAGCTTGAGAACCAAGGACGAGGTTACCCGTTCCGCATCGCGGCGGCTTCTGGAAAAGGCCAGGGGGCCGACAGAACTGCTTGCGCTGGGCCTTGAAGAAACCGCCCGGCTGGCCTACCCCGCCGGCTTTTACCAGACCAAGGCGGCAAACTTGCAAAAAATTGCCGCATTGCTGCTTGAAAAACACGGCGGGCAAGTTCCGGCGGACATGGACGCCTTGGTAAGCCTGCCGGGGGTTGGACGAAAAACAGCAAACCTTGTGCTTACAGAAGCGTTCGATATGTACGGCATTTGCGTTGACATCCACGTTCACAGGATATGTAACAGGGCTGGCTGGCTCGCCACGCAGACGCCTGAAAAAACAGAAATCGCCTTGCGGGAAAAACTGCCAAAAAAGTACTGGAAAAGAATCAACGGGCTTTTGGTGCTATACGGGCAAAATGTTTGCCGGCCTGTAAGTCCCTTTTGTTCCCGTTGCGTAATAAAAGACCACTGCCTCCGGGCGGGCGTGGAAAAGAGCAGGTAGTGCGCTTCCTTAGCTCTCCCCGAAGACAACTGCGGTAAAGGTGTAAAGCTCCGCTCCGGGCGCTTGGTAGGAAAGCGGCGGGAGACCGGCCTTGACGCAGATGTAGTCAAGGTATTCGTCCAAATCCCAGCCCTGTTCCACCGGTACCTGGGGCAGGAGCACGCCTGAACGTCCCCGGTGAATCAGGTAGAGGCCGTGAACGCCCACTTTAACAGAGCGCGGGTCGGGACAAAGTTCCATTGGCGAAAGGGCGGATATTTCAATGACAATTTGCGGGTATTCGCTGGCGCTCAGGGGAGGGAAACGGGGATCACCGAAGGCCGCCTCCAGAGCCATCGTACGGACGGTTTTTTGAAGCGGGGTTACGGCGGCCATCCTGCCGATACAGCCGCGAAGGTTTTGCTTTCCCATCGCATCTTTTATGTGCAGGGTAACAAAAGCGCCGCAGGGCTTTGACAGGGCGGAAGTTCCTTCCTGAATGCTTTTTTCAAGGGCAGGCGCGGTCTTGTATCGCGCCTCCCTTTTTTCCAGTTTCGCGGCTATGGTTTCCCTGGCTTCCGCCAGGAGGGTTTCTTTTTCTTCCTCGTTGATTGTAAAGTTCATCTGGAATTTACCTTGCCAGTACTTCTTCCCTGTCCGCCAATGTAATGTTCAGGGTGAGGGTGGTTCCGCCGCGGTTCACTTCCACTTTTACAGTTTCTCCCGGCTTATTATCTTCCAGGGCGGAGTAAAGATCCGCAAGGGTGGCCGTTTTCATTCCGTTTACGGCGGTGATGATGTCGCCTCCCAGGTAAATGATGCTGCGGCCGTACTGCACAGGATCGCTGCCCTGGCGGAGACCGGCTCTTTCTGCCAGGCCGCCCCTGAGGGTTCTGGAAACCAAAAGCCCAGCGCTAACAGGCAGATTGGCGTAACGCACCAAAGAAGGGAAAAGCTGAACAACCGTCGCGTCTATCCATCCGCGCCTGACTTTCCCGAATTCGATTATCTCCGCCACAACCCTCTTTGCGGTATTTACAGGCACAGCGAACCCAATGCCCACCGAGCCGCCTGAAGGGGAATAGATCATGGTGTTGATGCCTATCATCTGCCCTTGGGTGTTAAGAAGCGGCCCCCCTGAATTGCCGGGGTTAATGGAAGCGTCGGTCTGGATCATGTTTTTGATGATGTGATTGGCGGAATTCTGAATTGGCCGTCCAAGGCCGGAAATAATGCCCACTGTCAAAGTTCTTTCCAGAGCAAAGGGGTTGCCGATGGCCAAAACCCGCTGTCCTACCATGAGGTTATCCGAGCTGCCAAAGGGAATTACCCGAAGCTCCATACCCCTCGGAGGATCAAATTTCAGCACCGCGATATCGTTCTCCGGATCGGTTCCGACCACGGTTCCCTCAAACTGGCTTCCGTCGGCAAGGTTGATAAAAACCTTGTTCGCGTTTTCTATTACATGGTTGTTGGTAAGGACATAGCCCCTTGTGTTGATAATTGACCCGGAGCCGGAGCCGCCTGCCTGGGGGACAGGTTCCAGGAACCAGTTAATTGCCACCGTTTGCGTGGTGATATTTACCACTCCCGAGTTCAGCTGTTCATAAATCGTGATATTCTGTCGCTCTTCTTCGGTGTATGCGGAAAGGTCTGCGGTATTGCGCTGCAGGAGCCTGGTATTTACGCTTGTTTCATATACCTCGTTAAAGAATTCTTCATTTGCGGAGTTGCGGCTTGTAGTCTGTGCAAGGATTTCGGAAGCGGCTTGCGAGGCAGCATCGCTCTCAATCTTGTCTTTGAATTTTGGGAATTGGAACAACCCTATTCCCAAGGCAAAGAGTACCACAATCAGGGCGCTCATAAAGGAGAAGAAGATCAACTGTTTCCGGCTGTAGAGTTTCATGCGGATAGCCTCCTAGGAGCCTGTTGGGCTCCTTATAAAAGCATAGCACATTGTCAGGGAAACAACAAATAGCGGAGTCCTACTTCTCCGTGATGTTAAAGACCCCGTCCCACTTGGGCTCCGGCGGATAGTCCAGGTATTGACGGCAGCGATCCAGATATAGAAGAGAGGGCCCGTCTTTGGGGGATAACTTCAGAACCTGGCTAAAGGCGTTTATCGCATCTTTCCAGTTGCGCTTATCAAAAAGATCCAGCGCTTTGTGAAAGATATAAACCCATTCAAACATGGCGTCCTGAGCGTCAGACTTTATTTCCAGCAGCTCGTTGATGTGCACTACTTCGTTTATTCCGACAACCCTGATCCGGTCAAGGCGGCGTGTTAGAAAACGCCCTGAGGTTTCCTCCAGCGTGGAATCCGTGGCGAGAACCCAGGTACCGTATTGCTTGTTCACGCCCTCAAGCCGTGAGGCAAGGTTTACGGCGCTGCTGATGATGGTATAGTTCATCTTTTTTTGAGTTCCCATGTTACCTACCACCATTTCGCCGGTATTAATGCCGATACGGGTCAGAAGCGGCATCGGGCTTATGCCCTTTTCCAGAACATATTGGTTTATGTCTTTCTCCATCCGTTTCATGACTATTGCGGCGGTACAGGCCCGCATGGCATGATCTTTAAGATCAAGCGGCGCGCCAAAGAAGGAAACGATTGAATCCCCCTGATATTTGTCAATTGTTCCCTTTTGTTCCAGAATTACATCGCTCATGGTGGAAAGGTAATGGTTGAGGAGATCAACCAAATGCTCCGGACTAAGCTGTTCCGCTATTCTTGTAAAGTTTTTGATATCGGAAAACAAAGCTGTCATGTGCCGGTTTATCCCGCCTAGTTGGAGACGGGCAGGATCGGATATTATTTCCTCAACAACATCCTCCGACAGATATGTGGAAAAGGCATGACGCATATTGTTGTTAAAGTATTGAAGCTTGATATTGGCATCTTCTGATTCTTTCGCTTTCTTGCGGTATAGCAGCATATTTAAAAAACCACAGAACACCGAAATATACAGGGCAACAAGCTGGAGTATCAGCATGGTCTGCGAATACCTGCGCTGATCGACAATAAAGCTATCGCTTATGTCCACACCCGCCACACAATAGAAATTGCCGTTTGAATCGTATACAGGAGCAAAACCGGCAATAAGCCCGTCCCAGGTAGGATTATAGTCGCCAAGATCTGTCGAAGTTACGTTTCCGGCAAGGGCAGAGCGGGCAATGTCCTGAATAGGCAGAATATCGCCCGTGCCGACTATGGTCGTGGGATCAAAGTCGTTGTCAACAATGTACTGAAAGTTGTCTTCATCGTATTCCCGCAGATAGTAAACGTACTTAACATTGTATTTTTCCGCAAACCGGACAAGCCGCATTTTTAAGTCATTGTAATTCTCATCTTTTGAGTCTTCCACTGTGTGGTAACGATCCAATTCTTCGGCGCTGATAAATTGCGCAGCCGCCAGGGCTGTCGACATTAAGTGGAACTGGGTTTCCGTGGTGGTCATCTTCACGAAACGGTTCACATGAATATTCACAACCACCAAAACCATCAGAACCATAAACGACGATATAAAAAAACCCGCCATTACCAGCGGGGCGCCCAGTCCCTTTTTTAGTTTTTCCTCAAAAGTACTCGATGGTTTTTTGTCCATATTGTTTTTTAATCCTGTAATATATTAGAAACAAAAGCGGAAATGGTCAATTAATATATCCAGTTCATATTAGCCACAATCCCGCCGATACTGAAAATGAGAATGAATAGGCTGTTTTTTACTTCAATTTTTCTTCTTTCTTTTGTCTTTGGCGAAGTCCTTTGGAGCCAGGACTTGCCAACGCGCAAAATTGAAGACGATTCAACCCTTAGAATTTCCCTGATGGAATCATGGCTCCTCCAGACGCCGGGAAGGGTTCTTGCCAAACGCCCCGAGCTTTACACCCTTCGGGGAGGAAGCCGGATTCAGGTGCGTACGGAAACCGGGCAGAACAGGGACGAATTCGCCATCGTGCTTGCCAGGGAACAAAACGGCGCTTACCCCGGCTGGGCTCAGGGTTCCTGGGTTCTAACCCGCCGGATGGATAATAACCCCTCTGGCTCCCGCATAAGAATTTTTTTAAGAAGCGATTACAACACCTATGTCCAGTTCCGGCCTTTTTCCGATGACAAGTGCCTGATGGATGTAGTCATTTATGACGGCTACCTTATCAGGGCGCTACCCATTCCTGTTCCGCTTGAAAGGCTCTACACTATGCCCGTGGAAGAAGCCCTGGCCCTGGCAGGAAACAGGTTTCCCCGCCACTATTTTGATCCGGAACCCGGCACTTACCGCGACAGCCGGGCTTTTATCAGTGCCGTCCGCTCAAGGCTTCCGGAGCTTACGTTTCTTGACGACGGCGCAATGGACGAAAACGGCCAGTTTGTTTTTATCAATACCCTTGCGCCCCAAAAAAATACATACCGAAACAGTACGGTAAAAGGCGGGGTGAATTGTTCGGGTTTCGCTAAGTGGATAGTGGACGGCATATTAAGGCCCCGTACCGGAGAACGCCTTCCTATAGCCCCGTTAAAAGCGCCTTTCGGGGAAAGGGGCAATTCCTTTACAGATATCTGGGAAGTAAGGGATCCCTTTTTCGGCCTGGATTGGAGCAGAAACCTTGCCTCCCGTGCTGGGGCTACCCTGCTTTCCCCTGCTTATGGAACTCTGGAAGAAATTGAGGTCAGGGACTGCCCATTCTCGCAGATAATTGTAAGGCAAAGCAACGGCAGCACGATTAATAGCTATGCGGGCTACTTTCCGAACGCGGGCTTTAGCACCGCCGGGCTTCATCCCCTTCTTTATACCCTGGCGATTGACGAGCCGGGCCGGATCTACCTGGCGGTGGTCAACAAGGAAATTACAGCGCCCATTACGCCGGATAACCCCCGCGGCCTTCCGATACTCAGGCAGTATTACCACATTGCCGTTCTTGTTCCGTATTTCACCGAGCGCGGCGTTTTTCAAATCGCCGTATTCGAAAGCGGCGAAGAGACTTCATTTACCGCCTTCAAGACCCGCTATCCTGGGCAATTTGTCAGCCTGCTTCGCATTCCCATAGACGGCTCGTTTAACCCATAAACCCAAAAAAAACAACAACTACAAAAAGAAAATACATTAGCGACACAATCAAAGTTAGTAAATTTAATTTAGGTAAAAGCTTTAGCTTTTTGGAACAATAACGCGTTACGATTTAAAAATTTATTAAAAAAACATTAAGGAGAAAAAAAGTGAAAAGAATTTTCAATGTTACGCTTATCGCGTTCATACTGGTCGTCTTTGGCGCCGGTATGACATTCACTGGTTGCAACAATAAAAGTGAAAAATCCCCGGTTGAGGAATGGAAGTGGGAACGAAAAGTCACCTTTATTTCCCCCTGGGGGCCGGGCGGCGGATCGGGCCCAACCATCCGCAACATTGTGCCTCTGGTACAGGAAGTTATTGGCGTTCCCTGCGAGGTGTCGCATCAGGAGGGCGGCGGCGGGGCGAACGGCGCGAATGCCGCTTTCAGGCAGCCTGCCGATGGCTATACCTGGCTGCTCGCTACCCAAAGCCAGATCGTATTGGATCTTAAAGGGCAGTTGACCCATGACTTCCACGATAACTGGATTCCGGTTGGCAAGCTGGTTCATTCCACCAACGCGCTGTTGGCTTCCGCGAAAGCCGCCAATGGCAAATATACGGATTTCAGGAGTTTTATAAGCTATATTAAGGCCAATCCGAGAACGCTGAGCTGCGCCATGCTTTCCACAGGCGGAACAGATCAGGCTTCCCTTTACCAGACCCTCGCTCTGGCCTTGGGAGTTCCCATCAATCAGGTTGAGCAATACATCAAAGTTGCCCCCTATGGCGGCGGTTCGGAAATTGACGCGGCCCTCGTAGGCGGGCATGTCGACGTGGCTATCCAGGGCCCCGGCGATTCGGCCGGCCTGATTGAATCCGGCGACGTACTACCCCTGGTGGTTTTTGCCGAAAAACGCCTCACCTCCTTCCCCAATATCCCCTGCACCGGCGAACTGGGCATAGCCTCCTACATCGGCACATGGCGGGGCATCTGGGCCAAGAAGGGTACTCCTCAGGCGGCCATTGACGCGATGGAAAAGGCCCTGGAAAAGGCCTGGGGCCTGAAGCCTTACCAGGATTTTTGCGAAGCCGAAGGCTACCTTGACCGGAAAGGTTTCGAGAAACAGGCGGATTTCAAAAAATTGGTTGACAGCGAGTACAAGACGTTTGAAGAGCTTTTAAGAGCTATCGGCTCGATAAAGTAGACCGTCCGGGGCAACGGCGCCGCTATATACAGGTTTGCCGTTGTCCCATTTTTTTACTGGAGGAATGTATGGCGCTGGAGTTGATTGTAAACGTCTTTCTGATAGTTGCATCTGTTTTTTGTTACTGGTATGTGGGCGCAACTATGCCTGTTTCGCAGCCTGATGAAATGGGAGCGGAGCAGTGGCCGCAGATGCTTTTAATTTTATTGATCGTTGCCATAGGCTACAATATTTTTTCATTCTTTAGAAAAAACAAAAAAGGGAATATCGCCGCGTCTTTCGCCGATTTTTTCCCCGGCATAGTACGCCTGGTTAAAAGCAAACTATTTATCGGGATAATCCTCCTGGTGGCTATGGCCCTGCTGTACGAATCCCTGGGTTTTATCGCCACCTGCTTTCTTTTTATGGTAAGTTACGGATTTCTCTTGGGCGCGAGGAAACCTCTGCCGCTCATTCTGTCTTCCTTTGTCATTATGATCATTCTGTACGCAGGTTTTTCGGTGTTTTTGGGCGTCATGCTTCCCAGGGGTTACGTTCCTTTCCTCCGAAGTGTCGCGTATTTTTTTGAAAAAATTTTTACCTGGTAGGAGGGACCCATGTTTGATTTGTTGATACAAGGTTTTGGGGTATTGATAGACCCCATGATGCTGCTCCTGGTCTTCCTGGCGGTGGGCCTGGGAACTCTTTTCGGCGCTTTGCCGGGCGTGAGTGCGACAATGGCAGTAACCCTGGGCATTCCTTTTTCCTACAACATGACGCCGGTCCAATCGATAGTGTTTCTGGTGGCTATATACTGCGCCTCCATAACCGGCGGCGGCATGACCGCGATACTCTTTAAAATTCCCGGCGTGCCTTCCAGTGCGCCCACCACCTACGACGGCTATCCTATGGCCCAGCAGGGCATGGCAGGCAAGGCTCTGGGCATTCAGCTCCTCAGCTCCGCAATCGGCGGGATGTTTGCCGCCCTTGTAATGCTCTTTCTCTGCGGCCCCCTGACCGCCGCCGCCGTGAGCTTTGGCCCGGCTGAGTTATTCGCAATCGCCTTTTTGGGACTTTCCATCCTGACAAGCCTGGATGTGGACAATATCTGTAGAACTATCATTTCCGGCCTGCTCGGCCTTGTGCTTGCCTGTATCGGCCTTGACCCGCTTCTCGGAATACCCCGCCTTACCTTCGGCATCCGGGAACTGAACGGCGGCATGGAGATGATCCCCATCATGATAGGCTTCTTCGCGGTTACCGAGGTGTTAAAGCAGACGGTTAAGCGGGACAAGCTGGACGCGGTTGGGGAAGTCAAGCAGATGAAAACCATTTTCCCAAAACTAAGGGAAATGATTGCCGTTAAGTGGACAATGCTCCGCTGTTCTATCATGGGAACCATTATTGGCATACTCCCCGGCGCTGGGGCTACCATCGCGGCTTTTATGTGCTATTCCATGGAACAAAAAATTTCCAGGCATCCTGAGAAATTCGGGACAGGCTGTATTGAAGGCATCGCCGCGCCGGAAACGGCGAACAACGCGGCAACAGGCGGCTCTATGGTTCCGCTTCTGTCACTGGGCATACCCGGCGGCAACGCCGCGGCCATTATGATGAGCGCCCTGGTGCTAAAGGGCGTGCAGATGGGGCCCATGCTTCTTGTAAAACAGCCCCTGTTCCTTTCCGCCACCTTTGCTTCGATGTTCTTTTCAAACATCGTTATGATTTTTGCCGCCATGATTCTTGCCAAGGTTTTTGTCCAGGTGTTGAGGATTCCCTATTCAATTCTTGGGCCAATGATCATCATGATGGCGACCATCGGCGCTTTTGCCACCAAGAACATCTCCGTTGATGTTATCACTATGGCTGTGGCCGGGCTTATCGGCCTTATCTTTGTTACCTGCAAGTTCAATGTTTCCGCCATGATCCTTGGGCTGGTGCTGGGCAGGATCTGCGAGTCAAATCTCAGGCGTGCCTACATTATCGCTCCGGGAACGAACCTTTGGGATACTACCTGGAACGTGTTCAAAGCGCCCCTTAAGATTGCGCCCGTTCCCCTGACGGCGATACTTATAATTGCATGTTTTCTCATTCTTTTAAGTCCGGCCCTGAAACCTTTTATCAGTAAGGCATTAAGCAAAAGGAAAGAGACAGCTTAATTAAGGAAGTGTCTATGGAAGTACTTAAACCAAGCGTTGCCGGAACAATGGAGTCCAGCGACATAATGATAACCATGGAGCCAGGTTCGGGAAGCATCGAGATCGAGCTTCAGAGCGTGGTTGATAAACAATTCGGCAGGCAGATTCGCTCTGTTATTGCAGATACTCTCGCCGACCTTAGAGTAAAAAGCGCGAAGGTCAGCGCGGTCGATAAGGGTGCCCTGGACTGCACCATCCAGGCGAGGGTAAGGACAGCGGTTTACCGGGCATCCGGGAAAGACTGTAGCGAATGGAAGGTTAGCAAATGAAACAGTTAAGACGCACCATGCTATATGTGCCCGGAAACAACCCGGCCATGATCCAGGACGCGGGCATCTATAATGCCGATTGCATCATGTTTGATCTGGAAGACTCCGTTTCCATAAACGAGAAAGACAGCGCCCGTTTTCTGGTTTTCCAGGCTCTCAATACGATTAGTTATCCAGGCAAAGAGTTGGTGGTACGGATCAACGATCCCCGGACAGAGCTGGGCCTGGATGACCTCCATGCCATAGTAAGCGCCGGAAAGGCGGTAATACGCCTGCCAAAAACCGAATCCGCGGATGATGTAAGGTACTGTGAGGGTGTTATCGAAGCCATCGAGAGAAAAACAGATCTAAAGATGGGATCTACCAGAATGATGGTTGCCGTTGAAAACGCGGCTGGGGTGCTTAACGCAAAGGAGATTGCCCTTGCGAGTAAACGGCTTATTGGCATTGCGCTGGGAGCGGAGGATTACGTTACGGATTTAAAAACAAGCCGCTCTCCTGACGGGATAGAGCTTTACTTCGGCAGAAGCATGGTACTGCTTGCGGCCAGGGCCGCCGGCATCGACGCTCTCGATACTGTGTTCTCCAACGTCAACGACGAGGAAGGGCTCAAAAGGGAAACCCGGCTTATAAAACAGATGGGCTTCGACGGCAAGAGCATAATCAACCCCAGGCAGATAAAGATTGTCCATGAAATATTCGCGCCAAAGGAAAAGGAAATTGAGCAGGCGTTTTCAGTGCTTGGCGCGATAAAGGAAGCCGAGCGTAACGGCTCAGGCGTTATTTCACTTAACGGGAAAATGGTCGATAAGCCTGTGGTGGAACGGGCCAGGCATATACTGAACGTAGCAAGGGCCCAGGGCCTTATCCCTGTCGAGGAGGCTTTTGTATGACAAATATACATCTTGCGAAGCTCCCTGGCATGAAAGAGATTCCAGGTATTTCAAAATTCCTGGATCCTGGGACCCTGAAAAAGGACCGGGGCACTCCGGTTCAAAGGGGAAAAACCCGCAATAAGATAGTTTCTTCTCTGGATGAAGCGATAAAGCTTTCAGGGCTTAAAAACGGGCAGACCGTTTCCTTTCACCATCATTTCCGAGATGGCGATTATATAGTCAACATGGTGATCGACAAACTCGCTGAAATGGGCTTTAAGGATCTGGTGCTTGCGGCCTCATCCCTTACCGATTGCCACGCTCCATTGATAAAGCATATTAAAAACGGCGTTATACGAAGGATCGAAACTTCCGGCCTAAGGGGAAAGCTTGCCGACGAAATATCCCATGGTCTTATGGATGTTCCCGTAGTGTTCCGTTCCCACGGAGGCCGTGCCTATGCCATTGAGTCAGGCGCTCTGCCCATCGACGTAGCTTTTCTGGGAGCGCCTTCCTGCGATCCCTCCGGCAACGCCAACGGCTACTCGCGCGACGGCGACAACAGGATAAGGTGCGGCTCCCTTGGCTACGCGAAATGCGACGCGCAGTTCGCGAAAAAAACCGTTGTCATTACCGACAATGTTGTGGATTACCCAAATGTACCCTTCGGTATTCCTGAAAGCGATGTGGATTACATCGTCAAGGTAGATGAGATTGGCGATCCTGAAGGAATAATGAAGGGGGCCACACGCTTCACGACAAACCCGAAAGAGCTTGTAATAGCCGAAACAGCCGCCGAGGTGATAGAAGCTTCGGGCCGTTTTGCCGACGGGTTTTCCTTTCAAACCGGAACCGGTGGGGCGTCCCTCGCAGTAACCCGGTTTCTAAGGAATAAGATGAAAGCGAAAGGGATTACCGCCAGTTTTGCCCTGGGAGGCATTACCGGTTCCATTGTGGAACTTCACGAGGAAGGGCTTATCAAAAAGCTCCTTGATGTTCAAAGCTTTGATCTTGTGGCCGCGGACTCCCTTAAAAACAACCGTTTTCATCATCAGATCTCCGCGGAGTATTACGCCAGCCCCAAAGGAGAAGGCGTGGCGGTAAATCAGCTTGACGTTGTCGTGCTCTCTGCCCTTGAGATGGATGTTGATTTTAACATCAACGTGCTTACCGGAAACGACGGCATAATACGCGGGGCTATAGGTGGCCATCAGGATACGGCCTATGGAGCGTCTGTTACCATTGTTGACTGCCCCCTTACGCGCGGAAGAATTCCCTGCGTAACGCGCCGGGTTGGGTGCATCGTAACGCCGGGCAAAACCGTGGACGTGCTGGTTACGGAGCAGGGTGTCGCTGTCAATCCGCTTAGAGGCGATCTAAAAGAAAAACTCCTCGCCGCCCGGATAACCGTCCGCTCCATCATGGAATTGCGGGAAATGGCGGAAGCCATGGTTGGAAAGCCAGATCCGGTGGAATACACTGACAAGGTGGTTGGAATCGTTACTTACCGGGATGGCAGTGTTATTGATCTCATTCGTCAGGTAAAGTAATTGGGATATGGAACTAATCTCCGCTTCTCCGTTCTGCGGGGCCGCTCTGGAAAAGTTAAAAGATTTTCTTCGTCAGTGCGGGCTTGAATACGATGACCGGATTGAATATACGCTTTCTCTTGTCGAAGATGACAGAATACTTGCCTCAGGCTCTCTGGACGGTTCGGTACTGAAATGCGTGGCGGTCGCTCCAGCGTGCGGGAGCGGCGGACTTGCCGCAAAGATCATAAGCGGCCTCTTAAGCGAAGCTGCCCGGCGGGGAAAGCTTCACCTTTTTTTGTTTACTAAACCTGAAAACTCTGAACTCTTTCAAAGCCTTGGCTTTTATCCGGTGGCGAAGACTGGCTCGATCCTCTTAATGGAAAATAAAAAACGGGGCGTTGAACTTTTCGTTGCCTCATTAAAAAAGACGGATGATTCTGATGGGGCTTCCAATATAGGCGCTATAGTAGCCAACTGCAATCCCTTTACCCTTGGGCATCTCTACCTTATTGAGACTGCCGCCAGGCAGTGCGATCTTCTTTATCTATTTATTGTTTCCGAAGACAAGAGCGCCTTCTCCGCCGAGACGCGGCTGTGCATGGCGCGTCAGGGAACGGCTCATATTCCCAATTTGCGCCTCTGCCCAACAGGACCTTATCTGGTTTCTTCCGCCACTTTTCCGGATTATTTTTTGAAAGATCTTCCCGGCACGGCTACAAGGGAGCTGAACATAGAGCTTGATCTCGCGGTGTTCGCGGGTTGTTTTGCCAGGCCCCTGGGAATAAACCGCCGTTACGTCGGGACTGAGCCTTTCGATCCTGTTACGGCCGTTTACAACAAGCAGATGAAGGAGGTATTTCCGTCTTACGGCATTGAGGTGATCGAACTGCCGCGATTTGAAAACGCGGACGGCCCTTTATCCGCGAGCCGGGTGCGCCGCCTGCTTGAGAACGAGAATCTCGATGCCGTGAAGGCCCTGGTTCCTCCGACAAGCCTGGAGTATCTACTACTATGGAACAGCTAAATGTTTACAAAGAATTTACCACTAACCACACTAACCTCGTACCGTGGACTGAAAGTCCGCCGGTACGTCCACGAACTTTTACCACGTATTTTGTCGGTGTTCGTGATGACGCGGAGGTGTTCAATAAGTAAGAATTAACCACGGAGTACACAGAGGAACACGGAGTTTTAATAAAATTTTAGCTTTTTTACTCCGTGAAACTCCGTGTTTCTCCGTGGTAAAATTATCAAGAATTATTATTAGGAGGCAAGGTGAAAAAAGTCAGTCTTGATGAAGTCCTGGCCTACAGGGAAAAGAGATCAAATAGAAGGAAAGAGCTTTTATCTGAATACCCCCTTCCCCTAGCCTGCCTTGGTCTCAACATCCCCGGTGAATACAAAGATTTCCCCTGGGCACGCCGCTGTTTCCATGAAGAAACAGAAGCATTTAAGCTTGCCCTGGAAGCCGAAGGGCTGGCTATTTCTTACGAAGAGTGGGAAGAAGAAAACTCAGGGTACACCGCTTACGTTTCCGTTGACGCCGCCCCCGAAACCCTAAAAGCCCTGGCCTTGCGCCTGGAAGATACCCACCCCCTTGGCCGCCTGTTCGACATTGACATACACGAGCCTGGCGGGACAAAACTTTCCCGCCATGGCACCCGTCAATGCCTGGTCTGTACAGAGAGCGCTTTTGTGTGCGCGCGAAGCCGCGCCCATACGCCTGAAGAGTTAAGCGCGGCCATATTGAGGATTATGGAAAACTTTTTCAGGCAAAAGCTTTCGGACAGGGTTTGTTCCGCAGCTCTTTGGGCCATGATGAGCGAGGCCGCGATTACGCCTAAGCCTGGGCTGGTAGACCGCGCAAATAACGGCGCCCACACGGACATGGATTTTTTTACGTTTATAGACTCCACTTCGGTACTGCTCCCCTGGTTCCGTAACTGCGCCCTGGCGGGCTTTAATAGCGGAAGCGGAGTCTCCGGTTCGGGCGTAGATCCACAGTCGCTTTTCCAGTCTCTTCGCCCGCCGGGTAAAGAAGCCGAGCTTCTAATGGGCAAAGCTACCGGCGCTGTAAATGCCCACCGTGGCTACATTTTTTCACTTGGCTTACTTTCCGCGGCTTACGGCAGGCTCTACCGGAACGAGGAAAAACCCGATCTGGCCGCCGTTATTGAATTTGTAAAAGCCATGACCGCAACCCTGGAAGCGGATTTCGCCGGTTCCCGCGCGGGAGAAGGTTTTGCCAAAAAGTTCTCGCACGGAGAGGCCGTGTACAATAAAAGCGGCATACGAGGCATACGGGGTGAAGTTTCGCGTGGGTTCCCATCGGTAATCAATCACGCTTTGCCTCTGCTTAGCACTTTGTTGAAAGATGGACATTCCCTAAACGACGCGGGAGTCGCTGTTCTATTAAAGCTTTTGGCCTATGCCGAGGATACCAATCTAATCCACCGGGGGTCTCTTGAAACCCTTGGTGCTTTACAGGAAGAACTTAGATCTTTTTTCGCGGATAAAGCGGACATGAAGCGGATAAAAGATAAAGCCGCCGCCCTGGACAAAGATTTTATTTCCCGCGGCTTAAGCCCCGGAGGCTCCGCCGACCTTTTGGGGGTTACCCTTTTTCTGTTCCGGCTTTTTGAGCGTGATCATGCACCATGAATAATGAAAACTTTTTCATTGGAATTACTTTATAATTCCAAGTTGTTTCAATACTGTATGTCCATCCATTGTTGCCCACATTTCAACTATTAAGCCATTTTCAAATCTTGCAGTATATTGCGCATTGTATCGTATCTTTTTACCTGTAGGAGGATAATCCCAAATTTTTCCTGTATCATGTATACCCTCAACTGTAAATAATGTAAACACTTTATCTCCCTCAGCAATCTGTAAATTAATTGTTTTTGTTTTTTCAAAACCACCAATACCCAATATGTTAGCATTTATAAAATCACGTTTAGGCCACTCAAAAATAACATCAGAGCCATTATTTCCATCACAACCATCATGCCATTTTATTTTATCGGCAAGATATTCCTCGATTAGTGAACCGTCTTTTTCATTTGTTGATTGAAAAAGCAATGTCTTAATTCGTCTCATTTCGTCAACATTCATATAATCCTCCAATAAACTAATATATTCCATAAATTATTTTATCTTTTATGAGATGCCGTGTTTATATCGGCATAAATTATTGTTACAATTGATAAAACCACAACAAAACACATTGTAAAAACGCTAATCAAACCCATTGAACTATAAATTTCATTATTGGTTTCTTTTATTAATGCCGTTAAGATATATCTTAACCACATAATTGCATAACCTGACACAGGTATAACCCAAAAGGATTTTTTTGTGGATAAATTTGCCGCTTCTTTGTATGTTTTGGAAATAATTATTGCAAATACCTGTAAAAAAATAAATACGACGAAAAACCAGCCCAGATAATTTGTGATAGGAACACCATAATAACTTCCGCCTTCTTCCCAAATCCAGTTTTTATCCAAAGTTGACATTATGGGATCCATTACAACATCCCACATTACCATTATAAAAGAAGCAATGAATGGCGTAAAAAATATTTGTATTCCTTCCAGCTTTCTTGAATATTGCCTGACTAAAATATGCGTAATAACCCACGATATATAACCCATGCTAAAATATGCCGGCATTATTATAATTGGAACATTTAAAAATTTAATGCCAAGCGAATCAGTATAATGATAATTCCCAAACGGAAAACCGACTGCGATACTTAACGTTTCGAAAAAGTTACTTATTACCCATGATAAAATGAATAGTGCAATAGTATTTTTTATTCCATAGAATTTAACGCAATGCATTAATGCAGTTAAAAACAGGCAAAAGTTTGATAAAAACGTCAGAAGATAAAGAAATGTTGAAGATGTATCTGGTACAAACATACCTGTAAGCATAGATACAAAACTAACTGCTAATAAAATCCATATTGCCCTAAAAATTGTGGATTTATCATTGATCCTGCCAACAAAACCTGCCATGGTTATTGCCTACCTTTAGTTATATTTTTGAATAATAGACCCTGTAGTATTCTGGGTAATTATAAATTAAATGTAGTTGTTTTCAAGTATTTATTCAAAGATATTTCAAATGTTTGCGTACCAGTCGCAATGTAGAAAAATGCTTCCTGCGGGTTTCAACAAACGGTACATTTCCTCTACCCTTTCCTTTAGCCATTCAATGTAATGGCTTATGCCGCCAGTCCTGAAAACTGCGGATTTCCACGGTGTCGCCCCAAATGACTTCATAATTGCGGTTGCTGAAAAATGGGGGGCCAGTTACTATCCTCATACCTATTACGTCCATTTTGCTTTGCGTTATACAGCATTGCGTCAGCTTTTTTTACAAAATCATCCGTGGTATCTGTATACGCTACTTTTCCAGTCGTGACCCCGATGGAAATAGTTAGGCAATCCGCCGCATCATTTTTTTCATGCGGTATATTGCAGTTCCGTATGTTTTCAAGCAGTTTCTCAGCTATTAATCTTGCGCCATACTCATCGGTATTGGGTAAAACCACGACAAATTCTTCCCCGCCATATCTGGCAACAAAATCATCTGCTCTTGTTATACTTTTGGAAAGTGCCTGCGCGACAATTTTAAGGCATTTATCGCCTTCGACATGACCGTATGTATCGTTATACCGCTTAAAGAAGTCAATGTCGATCATCAGTAGGCTTAATAAACTGCCTGAGCGGGACAAGGAGCTTATAATACGCTTCGCGTTTTTATCAAAGAACCGCCTGTTATAAATTCCGGTAAGCCCGTCATACTCAACTTCGGCGCGAATGAAAGCGTTAGCGAATAAAAATGCCGCTGAACGAAGCATTTCAATGACATCTTCTTCAAAAGAACGTTCTTTTCTGGTATCGCCGAAAAGCGCGAACCCCCAAAAGGTATTGTTGATATGTACCGGTATAGCGGCGACCGAAAGGATTCCAAATGATTGGAGTACGACGGCTTCGGGTACGGACATCAACCTTGATGGGCCGTTTAGGGAGTTCCCATCCGCCAAATGGCTCTCCCAATTCGGCATGAGCCTTAAGTAAGGTACATCAGCGAACAGCAATTCAAGCAATTCTGTGCTATCCCCAAAATTCATACCCCAACGGTAAACTTGAGACATATGGAAACCGTCGGGCTCTATGTGATTACGGTAAAGAACCAGCCTGTCAATTTCAGCTATGTCAGCAATCAGACGCACGCCTGCCGCCATTGCATCTTCTTTCTTCTCGTTTTCGGATAAAAAAATCAAGGAAACCTTGCTTAACGTTTCTGACATTTTTTCCTGGTACCTGAGTGCTTCCAATGCCTGATTGGCGCTTCTGGTTTTCTCCGCTCTGATAATCGTACTGACGCACATACGCGCGGTTGAGCGCAGCATGGCGATGCAATCCCTGTCGAAATCCCTTTCCTTGGTATTGTCCTGGCAGGTGATAACGCCCCAAAACTCGCCCTCGGTAAAAACCGGCACAATCAAAATCGACATAACGCCGTGCGGACTTAAAAATGCGACCTCGTCTTCTTTGAACCCGCTGCGCTTGAGGTTTATGCAGGAGTCATCCGATATCATTGAAACCCAGCGCGCAACTGCCGTGGTTACAGGCAATTCTCTCAGAGCATCGTCAATTGGAGCAGTCCCGCCTATAATCCTGTCCCAGCGGTATTTTTCTCCGCAGAGCATGGCGTCTCTATTCGAAATACGGAATACTATAATCCGATCCAAACCCGCCGCAACCGCAATTGGCCATAAGCCGTTTGACAGTATATCGTCAACCTCTTTTTCGGTATAGGAAATAAAAATTTCAAGCGACTTATTTAAGGCGTTGGCATAAAGCTCTCGGCGCTCATTTGTATCAAGCCCCTCGTATAGTCTGTTAGCAATAGTCAACTTAAATCCCTGCAAATTTGGTGACTTTCACAAAGCGGTACCCCTAAGCGTCTTTGTGGAAAAAAAAATACATTTATCTTATATTCCGCAAAGAAATAGTTTGTATATCTGCTAGATTTTTGTCAATAGGAGCAATTATTTTTATTATAAAAAACAGGTTTTGGGGTTATGGTACATGGACGGAAAGGCTGTAAAAGCCATTTTAGGGCAAAATATCAAGTTCTTCCGCTTAAGGAAAAGTCTGACCCAAGCTGTCCTAGCAGAAAAAGTAGGAATTTCCGTTATTTTCCTTAGTAGTATTGAACGTGGGACTAAATACCCTAAAGCTGATACTGTGGCGCATTTAGCAAAAGTCCTCGGAGTTGAGGTTTTCGAGCTTTTTGTAAGTAAAGAGGTACCTGCCCATCAAACAATGATTAACCATCTGTCTATTGATATCAAAAAAAACATAAACACCTTATTGGATAATATTTTCAAGCAGTATTCAGGATAATAGTAAGTACACAGTGTCTACTTCGCTCTTGGCTCACCGAATTTTACTAACGTACCGACCATAAACCTACCCCATATACAGCGCAAATTCGTACATATGCGTTAACTTAAGCGGAACTGAAAAAATGCAGCTGCGGCTTCCGTTTGCGTTTAGAATCGGAGCAGGCATTGGGCAGCCGGCGCAGGTGTTCCGGCAGTTCGGAGGCATTCAACGATTCAAGCAGCATTATAACAATCAGCGTCATTGCCACGCGCAATT